>Ga0209187_1000044_pt1 | contig 282456 bp, 237 predicted proteins | sample BantaG_FD_187430 | JGI IMG/M metagenome (GOLD analysis project Ga0209187, IMG submission 187430) | Marine algal microbial communities from Bantry Bay, Ireland - BantryBay_4 metaG (SPAdes) (version 2) | ecosystem: Host-associated > Algae > Red algae > Unclassified | place: Bantry Bay, Ireland...
GTTCAATTGTTGGAAGGTCAGGATTAAACGATGGTTTGCTCGATAAATTAAGAAATAATGATCCTATAGAATTTTTTACACTACTTTTATCCGCTCTTTCAGCAGTGGAAAACATTGGCGCTCCTCAAAAGCAGTGGCTTAAATCTTATTTAGTTAGTGAGTTATCAAAGCTTCATAAGGATAAAGCTTATGAGTATATATCAGGGGTGGCAATCAATACCCCATTAGTTGCCAGTCAGGAAAGTTTAAATTTACTTCTTGAATCTTTAAAAAAGATTGGCATAAGTGATAATAAAATTACTAAATTAAAAACTGCTCATAAAACAGAGCTTGCAAAAAAATCAAACTCCAGATCTTATAACAGCGTAAAAGCAAAAGCTCTACATCATATGAAAAAAAAGGATGCAAATTCTTATGACGATACACTAACGGCAATGTTTGAAAGAAATACTTACCTTGAGTATTTAGAAAAAGGAACTGGTTCAATTACTAATGTTAGTAGTAATATAAGTGAATCATTTTGTTCAAATAATATGTTAGCTGATTTTTTAAAAAGAGTAAGACCTAAGCTTACTCAAATTGCTAATGATGAATCAGACAAGGAAAAAGGCAGCCGCGCATTTGAAATAATAAACGCGCTAGATAGAACCAAATGTACTGTCCTTGAAAGCTATGATCTACCTGCAATTAAATCTCATTAATATAAGTTCACAATTTATCTAATATCCACTTAAATTTTTTATGTACACAACAGAAAACTATATTAAGTTTTTTAAATACTTCAAACAAGATTAAACTTGAAAAAAACGCTATATTGTAATAATTTTTGACAGCTTTACCTAGAGGAAGCAAATGTATTTTCCGATGAGAAGTTATGAATTATTTCAAAAATTTCTTTTTTAGTTTTTTTATAATTATATTTACAAATGTGGAGAATGGGTTTTCACAAGGAGGTGTAGCTAAAGATGTAGATAGAAAAATAGCAATTTTAGAAGACTTTGATTTTGAAAAACATAATCTTAATGATTTAAAAGCAATAAAAGAGATAAATATTTTAAAACTAAATACCTTTTTATTGGAAGCCACCAAGGTCGGTAAAAAAGATCTAGTAATAGAGATTATAAAAAAAGGGGCCAATAGATTTGATTACTCTCTAATTCTCGCAGCAGGAAATGGGCATATGGATATTGTAGAATTGATGCTTGAAAAAGATGCTGGTGTCTTTAACAAAGCAATGACAGGTGCAGCTGAAAATGGACACTTAGAAATTGTGAAGTTAATGATAGAAAAAGGCGCTACTGACTTTAACACTGCAATGGCGTATGCAGCGCGAGGCGGGCATATGGAGATTGTGAAATTAATGCTTGAAAAAGGCGCAGATGATTTTGGCAGGGCAATGGCTGATGCAGCAGAGTATGGAAAAATAGAAATTGTGAAGTTAATGATTGAAAAAGGCGCTACTAACTTTAACACTGCAATGGCTGATGCAGCTTATGGTGGGCACATGGACGTTATAAAGTTATTGATAGAAAAAGGCGCTACTGACTTTAACACTGCAATGGCGGAGGCAGCTTTTGATGGGCACATGGACATTGTTAAGTTAATGATTGAAAAAGGCGCAGATGATTTTAACAGGGCAATGGCGGAGGCAGCAGAGTATGGAAAAATAGAAATTGTGAAGTTAATGATTGAAAAAGGCGCTACTGACTTTAATAGTACAATGGAAACTGCGGCTTGGGGTGGAAATATAGAAATTGTGAAGTTAATGATAGAAAAAGGCGCAGATAATTTTAACGATACAATGGCTTCTGCAATTGATAGAAGTCACGTTGATATTGTAAAATTAATGGTAGAAAAAGGTGTAGAAAACCCAATAAGGATATTTAATTGGGCAGCTGAAGAAGGCGCAACTGAACTTGTAAATATATTAATTAAAAAAGGCGCTACTGACTTTGATGGTGCATTGGTAGCTGCATCAGGCGGAGAACATAAACAATTGATTGACTTGATGATTGCAAAAGGGGCTACTGACTTTGATGGGGCAATGGCTGCTGCTGCTAAAAGTGGAAATATTGGTATTGTGGAATTTTTTATTAATAAAGGCGCTACTAATTTTAGCGCGGCAATGGAATCAGCAGCTGATGGCGGACATATAGAGATTGTAAAATTAATGCTTGAAAAAGGTGCTACATCTTTTAGTCAAGCTTCGGACTGGGCCTATTATGCTGGACATGAAGAAATAGTTGAATATCTTAAACCTTATTTATATTATTCTAGTTTTTTAAATGCAAGTATAAAAAAAAGTATGGGTATTACAGAAGAAGATAATTGTTATGAAATAAAGTTTTTACAGCAAAAATATATGATAGCTACTGCAACAAAACCTTATAAACTATTAAATGAAGAGCAAAAAAATATTATAGGAAATATTAAATCCCAGGCATTAAAAGATATATTTGATTTTTATAATAAACGTGATGAACCAAAATCAAAAAATAACTGTACCTTAGGTGCAGACTTATTTGCAAGATTAAATGCTACTGCATGCAAGAAGCTTAAAGAACAAAATATTAGTCTTTCTTATGAAGATTTGTTTGCAAGTGATAAACCAAAATCATTGTTATCAATTTTGGATAACAAAAAGCTACAACCACTAACCAATGATGAATACATGAAAGATTATTTAAATTTTATATCTAGTAATAATTTCAATCTTGATAATGTTTTCATAGACTTTGTTAAAGATAATTATAAAAATCCAAAAATTTATAATGATTGCCGTCTTGTACATGCATGGGCTTTTCACTCTGTAACTCAGTCATCTGCTAAAAGTGACAAAGCCGAGAAGACTTTAACCAAGCCAACCTCTCCTAAGTCACCTGTTCATAAATAAATTTTTATATTTAAGTAAGTCAAATCATTCTATACAAGAAATATCTTGTAAAACAAAGCTAAATTTGCTGAATTTAGGCTGTGAGCCAATCTATTTTTAAAACTTATATATTTGTTTTGTTTGCTTTTTTCATACTTTCTCCTCTGAATGCACAAAACGATCTAAAGCTACAAGATTTTAATTTTGCAGATAATGACCTGAGTGATTTAAAACATATTGAAGAAAACAATATTAAGCAACTAAATAGCTTTTTATCTGAAGCATCCAAACTTGGTAAAATTGAATTAGTAAAAGAAGTTATTGAAAAAGGCGCAGATGATTTTGATTGGGCTATGATACAGGCGGCTGAAAATGGCCATATGGAGATTGTAGAATTGATGATTACTAATGGTGCTAAATATTTTGATACAGCGATGGCATGGGCGGCTGAAAATGGTCATATGGAGATTGTAGAATTGATGATTACTAATGGTGCTAAAGATTTTAATTTATCGATGATTTCTGCTGCTAGAAATGGCCATTTGGAAATCGTTGAATTGATGATTACTAATGGTGCTAAATTTTTTCATGCATCAATGAGATCGGCAAAACGAAATGGCCATATGGAGATAGTTAAATATTTAAAATCTTACTCGGAATATTTAAGTAATTTAGATAGAGTTTCAAAAAATAATATAAAGCTTAAAGAAAACAAGTGTAATGAGATTGATTTTTTACAAGAAGTGTATATAAATGCAACATCTATTAAGCAATATAAAACTTTAAATGAGGATCAAAAAATTTTTGCTAATAACTACAGAGGTAAAACTTTAAATAAAATATTTGATTTTTATAAGAAAGAAAATGAATTCATAACTAAGTCTGATTGCATGCTAAATCCTGAGTTTATTGCAAAGTTAAACTTCTTAGCTTGTGAAAAAATAAAAAAACAACAAATAGAATTAACTTATGATGATTTATATATAGTCGATGAACCAATTGCATTTGATAAATTAATAACCAATAAAAAACTAACTGCTTTTATTGAAGATGAATACCTATCAAACTATTTTGGTTTCATGGCCACCAAAGCTCCTCTTCCTAAAGAATTTATAGATTTTCTAAAAGACTCATACAAAAACCCAAAGCTACTTCAAGATTGTCAGCTTTTAAAAGCTTGGTCCTTTCACACAATTACTACTCCAAACCCATAAATAGTATTGCCGTCTTGTACATGCATGGGCTTTTCATTCTGTAGCTCAACCATCTGCAAAAAGTAATAAAGCCGAGAAGACTTTAACAAAGCCAACAATTCCTAAATCACCATCTAATAAGTAATATATTTGACATTAATGCTTTAGAAGGAAAATTATCGACCGATAAGGCCTTATAATGAAAATGCTATTTAAAATAATAATTACTTTAATTGCATATAATTATATTGCCTTTGCCCAAGAAATTCCCAAAGTTAGTTATAAAAGTTTTAATAGCTATGAAAAATTTTTAATAGATAAAATTCAAAATCAGAAAACTGACCTAGATAAATTCGACGAATTAATTCGCCATGCTAATGAAGAAGCCCTAACAAAAGATATGCTTGATTACTTGTTCAATAACAAGAAGATTAAAAACTTATTTGTAGAAAATAAATTTTTATTTTCTTATCTAAGAAATAGAAAAAGAGAACGTTTTCCAACTTTATTATTTAAATATTGGATCACCAATGATTTTGGAAAAAGCATTTTAGTAGCAAAAGATAAATATTTCAAAAATTTATTTCATTATTTAGCTGTGGATGGAAAATTAACAAATGAGATGTTTAATGAATTAATTAAAACGGACTGGGGCAGAAACGTTTTAACTGCCAAGGATAGAGTTGGAAATACTTTAATTTATTATTTAGCATCCAGTGGTGAATTAACAAATGAGATGTTTAATGCGCTAACTGCAACGGAATGGGGTAAGGATGTTTTAACTATTAAAGATAAATATAGTAAAAATTTAATTCATTATTTAGCATGGAATGACAAATTAACACCTGAGATGTTTAATGCGCTAACTGCAAAGGAATGGGGCAAGGATGTTTTAACTGCAAAGGATGCAGATGATAGAACTCCAATTCATTATATAGAAATCAGAGGAAAATATACAGCTGAGATGTTTAATGCGCTTATTGCAACGGACTGGGGCAAGGATGTTTTAGCTGCCAAGGATATAACTGACAAAACACCAATTCATTATTTAGCGAGCAGAGACAAATTAACACCTGAGATGTTTAATGCGCTTATTGCAACGGACTGGGCAAAGGATGTTTTAGCTGCCAAGGATAAATCTGACAAAACACCAATTCATCATTTAGCGAGCAGAGACAAATTAACACCTGAGATGTTTAATGCGCTTATTGCAACGGACTGGGCAAAGGATGTTCTAGCTGCCAAGGATAAATCTGACAAAACACCAATTCATCATTTAGCGAGCAAAGACAAATTAACAGCTGAGATGTTTAATGCGCTTATTGCAACGGACTGGGGCAAGGATGTTCTAGCTGCCAAGGATAAAACTGACAAAACACCAATTCATTATTTAGCGAGCAGAGATAAATTAACACCTGAGATGTTTACTACGCTAATTGCAACGGAATGGGGCAAGGATGCTTTAGCTGCCAAGGATAAAGATGATATAACTCCAATTTATTTTATAGCTGTGAATGACAAATTTACTAACGAGATGTTTAATGCGCTTATTACAAAGGAATGGGGCAAGGATGTTTTATCTGCCAAGGATAAAGATAATAAAACTCTAATTCATAACTTAGCATGGATAGAGAAATTAACACCTGAGATGTTTACTACGCTTGTTACAAAGGAATGGGGCAAGGATATTTTAGCTAATAAGGATAATTATGACAGAACTCCAATTCACTATTTAGCTTTGAATGAACAATTAACACCTGAGATGTTTAATACGCTAATTGCAACGGAATGGGGCAAGGATATTTTAGCTAATAAGGATGAATCTATTAAAACTCCAATTCATTATTTAGCATCCAGTGACAAATTAACACCTGAGATGTTTACTACGCTTGTTACAACGGACTGGGGCAAGGATATTTTAGCTGCCAAGGATCTTTATGAGCAAACTCCAATTAACTTTTTAGCAAGTAGAGGCAAATTAACAGCTGAGATGTTTAATGCGCTAATTGCAACGGAACAGGGCAGAACCGTTTTAATAGCCAAAAATAAAGACGAAAAAACTCCAATTCATTATTTAGTATCCAGTGGCATGTTAACAAATGAATTTTTAGAAAGGCTTCTTCTTGATCAAAAATTTTTAAAAGCTATTTTACAATCTGACAATAATAATGAAACCATTTTTGAGCAGTTAAAGTTTGTGTCTCTTTTTGAGTTATTTAATAAGATGTATACAGAAGATAAAAATCTATACACTATTTTTTTAAAACTGGCTGAAGAAAACATTAAAAATGAGCAGTTAAAAAAAGATATTATTTATTTTTCTAAACACATACCAATTAAGATTAATAACGATATATATAAAAATTTAAGCAAAGAAAATACTGAAATAGTAAAGCTAATTAACGATGAATCATTTTCTAGTGATTTATATAAAAAAGCATATTTACAATATCATTTATCTCAAGATACTATGCAAAGAGAGTCATCAATTAAGGAGCTTAATTTGCAAGCCCACGAACTTCATAAAAAGCTTGCATTGTCGATTATCAAAGAACAACCTAAGGTGTTTATTCCTTACTTCATTGATTTATTGAAAACTAAATCAACTATTAACAACAGCCATAAAGATTTAATTTCTAAAGTGCTAAGTCATTCAAAGGAAAATGATCTGATTAAACTAAGCGACATTATTGAAATATTACAGCATTCTCCTCAATTTTTTGTTAAAGAAACAGTTCTGAAATTTTTACAAACAATAGAAATGAACTCTGACGAGGCGGATTTGTTTAAAAACTATATTGCTTCCATAGATGATAAAAAGCTCAAGCAAATTGCATCTAAAACATATAACGGTCAAAAAATTGCTAAATACGAAGTATTAAAGTCTACTATAAAAAGAATAGAAAAATTAGCTTTTTCAAAAATGGATTCCTCTAAAATTGATGATCAATTTTTTACTCTAAGCAATGATTTTATCGAAGGGCTTGTATCAATGGAAAAAGCCCAAAGAAACAAATTTCAGCCATATATTGATGATGAAGTAAAAAGACTAAATGATCAGATCAATGGACTTTCAAGTAACGATAAAGCAAAAGAACTGCTAAAGGATTTAGTGAAATTATTAAAAAATGACCAAGCAATGATTAACGCTGTTATAGATATTAATCGTACACATTAGTTTATATATCCAGAAAAGTAATATTCAAAAAGTAATTTGATTTTTTGTTAATAAAATATTACTTTTAATGATCAAAGGATCGGCTTATGTGTTTTTCTATAAAAATAAATTTTAACCCGAATGACTTTTGTAAAAAATTTAATTGTGAAACTAATTTAAATACTGATAACCAAATAATTTCTACCGCGTTTGGTCCAACAAAAAATGACTTAGTTCCAGTATTGGCTTTTAAGGATAATAATTTGTTAGTTGAAGAAATGAATTGGAGTCTAACTCCCTCATGGTCTAAGGATTATCCAGTAAAGTGGGGAACCTATAACGCAAGAATGGACAGAGATAAAAATGGCCAGCTTCAAAAAGTGTTTGATACTCCCACTTTTAAAAATGCTTTTAGACAAAAACAATTTTGTATTGTTCCCATTAATGCAGCAATTGAATCATGCTACTGGGGAGCTGATGGGGGAAACATCCTTTCTTTTTCCAGAATAGATGGGGAAGATATTTATGCTGCAGGATTATGGGATCAGTGGATAAATAAATCTTCAGGTGAAATTCATTACTCCTTTACTTTGCTTACCGATGGACCATACAAATACTTATTTGATCATGGTCATGACAGAAGCATAATTGGGCTAAATGAAGAAGTTATCGAGGATTTTTTAACCAATAATTCTAGAAATCATATTCAAAACTTTGATTTTATACGGGAAAATAGAACAAAGTATAGTTGGAGTCATCAAATTGAGAGGCCACTTAAAGATGGCTGGCAAAAGCGAGCACCAAAAACCTCCGAAATAGAGCAAATTAAAGCCACAGTTTGGAGCTAGCTTTAGTGTCTATGTATTCTTGTAGACTCTTATTTTCAAATTTCGATCTTTGTTACTCTTTATGATTTCTTGTGGGCAAGGAACTATCATTATTATGGGAATTATCATTAGATTTAGATTTAATAAATCCATGTATTGCGGCTCCCCCTGAAGCAAATATCCCACTTCCAAGCCATAGCACAAATTTTCTAATAAATTCTTCATTTTCTCGTTTATGGTTAGCAAATGTTTTAGCTATAACCTTGGAGTATTTGGCTCGACTTAAATTCCTTGCTAAAAACAAAGAAATTAGGTCCTGTGATCTACTATGATTTTGGCTTAAAAAGGATATGAATTTATCAAGACTCATAAACTGCTCTTTATCACTTTTCAAGCTAAGTAAGAAATTATAGAATAACTCTATTTTTAATGAATCATTGTCATTTTTTAACAATTCTGCCAGTTTCTTAGCTGCCGCTTCGTCTACTCTATTCATCAAATCAACTAATGTATCTACTTCGCTTGATGAAATAGATTTACTTTGTATTGGTTGATTTAAAATTAATCTATACAAATCACCTTTTTGTTTTTCTAAAGCAATAATATTGCTGAAATATACATATTCTGCAGAGCGAGCATTTTTTTCCAGTGATCTAATACCTGCTAGAGGAATTATATCTCTACGCAAAAACAAAGGAATACGAATATAGTCTATAGCATGACGTAACTCGTGTACTATTGGGTAGTAAAGAATTTCATCTTCTTTCTTAAATCCAAATCCCACATTAGGGCCATAAAAAGCTCTTGTTGAAGGAAGCATGAACTTATCTTCTAGAGATGAATTTAATTGATTTAATATTTTTTCTCTTTGATTAACAGTCATAAACCTTAACATTTGATTAATCTCATCAAGTAAGGTCTTTTTTATGCTTTCTTCAAGATATTGAAGTGGACCAAGAGGCTGAAAACTCTTGTCACGAGTAAACTCAATTATTTTACTAAATAATTCTAATGAGATATAACATTTTTTTTCAGCAATTAATTGTGTTGAAAAAAACAATTGCCACACAAGCAAAATTTTAAAGTTAATATATTTACCCATACAGTTTAAGACTCTATATAACTACTCGGATTTACTAGATTAAACCTTTAGGACTATTTTCTTATTTTTATTAAAAAGGCTTGTTATCTAGAGTGTTTTACTAAATTTTGATGAATTTAGACAAGATTCAGTATTTAACCATAATTTGTAAGCACTTAGATTTATTTTGATTTTATCATATTTTAATGCAGATTCTGTTTGATTATCTGATTTTGTTAGATTAAAACCTTTCCTTGTAAACATAATATAAAAGAAGAATTTGGAGAAATAATGTCTATTAGTAGAACAGTAAAAGATGAAGTAATAAAAAAAAGCAAACTATCTGAAAAAGATACAGGCTCACCAGAAGTACAAGTTTCAGTACTTACAACTAGAATAAAAAACCTAACCGAACATTTCAAAGATCACAAAAAAGATTATCACTCAAGAAGAGGCCTGATAATGCTTGTTGGTAAAAGAAGAAGACTATTAAAATATTTAAAAAATAATTCAGTAGAAAGATATAACACTATTGTTACAACTCTAGGCTTGCGAAAGTAAATTATAAATATAATCAAAAAACATTAAGCAAACCAACGGACAACATATAATTGGTCAACAGTTGTGATTTGTACTTATAAACTTAACATTAAAAAAATATTCAATAAAAAGAAAGAAGGTGCCTATGGGTGTACTGAATAAACCTACAACTGAAACCATTGAATTAGGCGGACGTGAATTATCAATAGAGACTGGAAGACTTGCAAAACAAGCACATGGTTCTGTGTTCATTAAGTACGGCGAGACGGCAGCTCTTGTAACAGCTGTTGCTCCAAGCAAAGAAACTGATTTAGATTTTCTACCAATGACAATTGAATTTCAAGAAAAATTTTATGCAGCTGGAAGAATTCCTGGTGGATTCTTTAAAAAAGAAGCAAGACCTTCTGAATGGGCAACATTAAACGCTAGAATGGTGGATCGTCCGATTCGTCCTCTTTGGCCTCAAGGATATAACTGTCCTGTACAAATTGTAATAACTCTTCTTTCTTATGATGGAGAAAACGAAGTTGAAGCTATTTCTTGTTTAGGCGCAAGCGCATCTTTATTATTATCTGATGCTCCTTTTGATACCGCTGTAGCCAGCGTAAGAGTAGGTAGAATTAATGGAGACTTTATTGTTAACCCTACGCCTTCGCAATTAGAATTATCTGACTTAAATGTATTAATTTCTGGAAGCGAAGATTCTATTATGATGGTTGAGGGCGATTGTAAAAATGTTGCTGAAGATGAATTCCTAGAAGCTGTTTACTTTGCTCATGACAACATTAAAGTTTTAATAAAAATGCAAAGAACTTTGCAGGAAAAATGCGGTAAAACCAAACGAGAATTTGTGGTTCCAAAACTTGATCCAGATTTACTTGATACTATTAAATCAAAATCTATTTCGGATATTAAAAATGCTTTTAGTGAAACTGAAAAAGAAAAAAGATACGCTTTGCTTGATGAAGCAAAAGCCAAGCTTATAGAAGAGTACAATGAAAAAATTACTGAAGACGAAACATTCAAAGACCAAATTAAAAAATGTTTTAATGAAGTAAAGAAAAAATATGCTAGAGATTTTACCCTAGAAGGTAAAAGAATTGATGGTCGTGAATTCAATCAAGTAAGACCAATTGAAACTGAGGTTTCTGTGCTACCAAGAACTCATGGTTCTGCCTTGTTTACTCGAGGTGAAACTCAAGCAATAGTAACAATTACTTTAGGAACCGCTGACGATGAGCAAATGCTTGATGGAGTAAAAGGAAAATCCTTTAAACACTTCTTACTACACTACACATTCCCACCATATTGTGTGGGAGAAACCGGCAGATTCGGTGGCAACTCAAGACGAGAAATAGGCCATGGAAATCTTGCAGAAAGAGCCATTAAATCTGTTATGCCCAATCATGATGACTTCCCTTATACTATTCGAGTAGCAAGTGAAGTCTTAGAAAGTAATGGTTCATCTTCAATGGCCACTGTTTGTGGTGGTATTTTAGCATTAATGGATGCTGGAGTACCCGTTAAGGAACCTGTTGCAGGAATTGCAATGGGATTAATCAAAGAAGGTGACAAAACTTGTGTTTTAAGCGATATTCTCGGAGACGAGGATCATCTAGGAGATATGGATTTTAAAGTGTGTGGTACCAAAGCCGGAATCACAGCTGTACAAATGGATATCAAAATGACTGGAATCGATAAAGAAACAATGAAATCTGCCCTATACCAAGCCAAAGAAGGCAGATTGCACATATTAGAAAAAATGGCTGAAACGATCAAAGCATCAAGAGAGGAATTATCCATGCATGCACCAAGAATAGAAACAATTAAATTACCAGAGGACAAAGTAGGAGCCGTAATCGGACCAGGAGGAAAAAACATTAAAAACATCATTGCAGTTTCAGGCTGTAAAGTTGAAATTGATGATAATGGAGTTGCAAATCTTGCTTCTTCTGACGCCGATTCTATTGCTAAAGCAAGAGAAATGATTGAGCAATTAATCCAAGAGCCAGAAGTTGGAAAAACTTACCAAGGTACTGTTAAAAAAATAATGGACTTTGGAGCATTTGTAGAAATTTTCCCAGGAAAAGAAGGCTTATGTCACATTTCTGAACTTGACCACAGAAGAGTTGAAAATGTAACTGATGTTTTAGCTGAAGGTGACGAAGTAGCTGTTAAGTTACTAGATATCGATAGACAAGGTAGACTTAAGTTAAGCAGAAAAGAATTAATTGAAAAGCCTGCTTAATACTGAGCAGATACTTACTAAAATAATTTTATAAACTGTGATTAAAGCTGTTCAGTTAACTCCAAAAATTAAATGGATACACGAACAGACAAATAGTAATTCAGAATCTTGTGCGGTGAACTTTTTTGTTCACTGTGGAAGTAGTTCTGAGAAAAAAAATCAACATGGAATTGTTCATTTAATTGAGCACTTAGTTTTAAAAGGCACAACAAGTTTAAACGTTAGAGAAATTTATCGCCAAGTTGAAGAACATGGCGGTGAATTAAACGCCTATACGGAAAGAGACTTAAGTTGCTTCCATATAAATTCAATAAAATCTGAATTTGTAAATTCAATTTCTTTGTTATTCAAATGTGTTTTTGACAATCATTATAGCGAACAAGATTTTGAGAGCGAAAAATCAGTAATCCTACAAGAAATTTCTGGATACCAGGACCAAAGTGATGATTATTTTTTTGATCGAGAACTAGAGGTACTGTGGCCAAACACTTCTCTTAGCAGAAGAGTGGCAGGAACTCATGAATCAGTTAAAAAAATTTCTAAAAATACTGTTGAAAAATTTTATCAAAATACTTTTTTAAATTCTCCAATGGTGATTTCAACTGCTGGGAACTTTGCCTTCACAAAACTACAAGTTGAAATTAAAAAAATAATCAGCCAAGATTATAAATACAAATCCCAGATCTCTTCAAAGAAAATAACACCTAAAGAATATGGTACATATCCAAAAAACTGGGCCAAGAATACATTAATAGAAAAGAAAAAAATGGACCAGGTTTATGTAGGGATTTATTACCCTGGATATAGTATTTTTTCTAAGAATAAAAAGTATTTAGACATTTTATCTATTCTCCTTGGAGGCTATGCAGACTCTCCTTTGTACCAAGCTTTAAGGGAGCAAAGTGGATATTGTTACTACATGCAAACTACCAACCTTGGGTTTAGGGATGCAGGGTTATTTTCGGTAAACTTTACTACTGACAAAACAAACTACCAGAAAGCCTTAAATGAAACATTTAAAGTAATCAAAGAATTTGAAATTGTAAAATCTAACTTAGACTTTATCAAAAAATCATTATTTGGGTCATATCTTCTAGGCACAGAAAGTTCTTTTAGCAAAGCAGACTTTAATGGAAGAAATACAGTTTGGGGCCTTAAAATCTTAACAAACAGTGAATATAAAAAACTATTAGATAAAATCTCCACTAAACATGTAGCCAATGAACTAACAAAAATAGCTGCTTGTCAGCCATGCATGTATTCTCTTGGTGACTTATAAATCAATATTCTATCTACAGATTATTGATTTAATCGTTCCAGTAATTGTTGAAAAATTGGCTCTAAACTTTCAAAGTAAAAATCTTTCATAAGCTTTGTGTGTTCCTCAGAAAGCTCAGTTCTTTTGAACTGAGCATTTATTTTGAATTGATAACTGTTAATCAATAAAACAAACTCTTTTTGATTATTAATAGCTATTTCAGCCCATAGATCAGGGTGTTTTAACTTTAATGTTTCAGTAAAGTCATTAATTAAACGTAAGCCGTATAAGAGATTAGATGTAAGTTGACTGCTTGTTACCTCTTCTATTGAAACAAGCTCATGAGCAGCTTGTTTCTTCTTCTTCCCTATCGAATTTGCTAATGAAAGAAAATTAGTAAAGTCTATTTGGAACCTAGAAAAAAGTAAAAGTGCAAAATTACTTGAGATTAAAACATCTTTAACAGGCAGTGTTTTTACAAGTATTTGAAAAAATACAGTGTTGTTCTCAACTACAGAAGCAAGCAATAGCTTTTCTAAAATACTTAAGGTAGTTTTTCTAGTTTTATTAACTCCTTTAAAATCATTAACGTTGAAAGCTATAGATAATAATGAAGTAAGGTTCTGTAATCTTTCAGTGAATTTATTTATGTGTTGATGTTTAAGCTCAGATAAATAAAAATCACCAAAAGTATCTTTTGCGTGACGGATTAAAAGATAAAAAACAATATTGAAATATTGTACTATTGTATTAGTAGAACTTACTGAGCCAAAATCTCTATAAACATTTTTAAAAATTTCACTATTTGTATTGAATCCTATTTTTTCCAAACCAGGAAAAACATCTCTTAAAATTAAATCTTCAGATTTTTCAAACACTAGCAACATCTTGGTCAGTAATTCATATTTTTGCAAATATACTGCAGCTAAGAGATATTCTGGATTACGTATTATTAAATTTTGTAGATAAACTTTTTTAATTTGGTTAAATACAGATATACCTTGATAAAGATCCAATATTCTTTCAAAATTTTGGGTAAATGTTTCAAAGTATGACTTGGTCTTTTTTTGACTTGTAAACCAATCATTAATATCTAAATCAGACTGGGGCATTTTAATTGCTAAATTTATTATAGTTTGGGCTATTTCATGCTTTCCATAGTCTGCTATAGTTTCTGGATGCATCTGACTAGACAGTAATTTATTGCAGATGTTTGCAGTTGCGATGTTGGCAACAAAAAAAGCAGAAACAAGGCAAGCCCCTTGTTTCCTAAGCAAATATATCCAAAAACCAGGCATATTATATACACTTCTAAGCCATATAATGCATATTGTCAAGGCTGAGCCCGTGTTTCTCACCCCTTTATTAGCACTTATTTAAAGGAAAATTATTAGATGTATTAATTATATTATAGCAAGAAGAATACCTAGATAATTGTACCCCATATTTAGATGTAATAAGTTATTCTTATGAGTACTATTTGGAGTAACACACTTTTATCAGAAGATCATATTATGGTTGCTGAGGGAGCCAGAGATTTTAGTAATAAAGAAATTAAACCTATTGCCGCCGAGATCGACAAGCAACATAGGTATCCTAAAGAAATAATTAAATCTATGGCTGAAATGGGGCTAATGGGAATTGCTGTGCCTGAAGAGTTTGGTGGGGCAGGAATGGATTGTTTGGCCTATACCGCTGCCCTTGAAGAAATATCAGTTGCATGTGCCTCCTGCAGTGTAATTATGTCGGTGAACAACTCATTAGTTTGTGATCCGATTCAAAAATTTGGAACCGATGAACAGAAAAAAAAATATTTACCCTCACTGGCAGATGGAGAAAAGCTAGGTTGCTTTGCTTTATCTGAACCAGACTCTGGTTCAGATGCTGCTGCCATGACAACAAAAGCAGTAAAAAAAGGCAATAAATGGATTCTTAATGGAGTTAAAAACTGGATTACTAATGGGAAAGAAGCAGATGTAGCAATAATTTTTGCATTAACAAATCCAGAGCTTAAACATAAAGGCATAAGTGCTTTTATTGTGGACTCTTCTGCCACTGGCTACACAGCAGCCAAGCCTGAGGACAAATTAGGTATTCGTGGATCAAGCACAACGCAAATACTTTTAGATAACTGCGAAATTCCCGAAGAAAATTTACTAGGAGAATTAAATGGTGGCTTCAAGGTAGCCATGGTTACTCTTGATGGCGGTAGAATAGGGGTAGCAACTCAGGCATTAGGCATTGCTAGGGCCAGTATGGAAACCAGCATTGCTTATTCCCTTGAACGAAAAGCATTTGGCAAACCAATTGCAAATCTTGGAGCTATTCAAGATCACCTCGCACATATGTCAACAAAGATAGATGCTGCAAGATTATTAATTAGAGAAGCCGCATTACTTAAAGATCAAGGTAAAAACTATTCAAGACAGTCTGCTCAAGCTAAGTGGTTTGCCAGTGAAATAGCTATGGAAATTGCTACCAAAGGAATACAAGTTCTTGGTGGATTTGGATACACTTCTGAATACCCTCAAGAAAGACATTTTAGAGATGCAAAAATTACTGAAATTTACGAGGGCACCAGTGAAATTCAAAAAATAGTAATTGCGCGAAGCTTGGTTAAGGAATTTAGTAAATGAGCATTAAAGAATTAATTAAAGTAAAAAACAAGTTTAATATAAGTGTTAACCCTAAATCTAAACATGCTGCAGATGTTAATATATATTTTTGTGATGATTTAACTGATTTAAAATTTCTATCTAAGCCTGAATTAAAATCTATCACAACCAAGTATAATAATTCTGAACTAAAAGATTTAGCCAACCTAGATTTTATATTTTCTGGAAGCAGAACTTTAATTTTTAAATCAGTAAAAAACCAAGAAGCATATTTTTTTAATGAATTCATTAGGGATTCATTAAAAGGAATTATTAACAATAAAAATTATAAAAACATTTCTATTAACATTAAAAATTTTGCCAGCAATCAGCAGCAAGATTATTTTTCAACCATCTGTGAATTTTGCTTGCTTGAGAACTGGAGCCATCCAAAAATTTCTAGCCAAGAAAAATCTACCAAAAAAACTAGTAATATAAATATTCATACTTCAATTAAACATCACCAAGCTCTGCTGCGCATGAGTGAAATTGTTGCTGAAAACAACTCTCTAGTCAGATCACTAGCAGAATGTCCGCCTAATTTTTTATCGGCTGACAAATATATTGATTGGATTAAAACAAATAAAAAACATTTTAGTGAATTAGGCATTAAGATCAGTGTTGATACTTGTGCAGATTTAAAAAAGAAAAAAGCAGGAGCTTTTTTAGCTGTTGCTCAAGCAGGGCCAAACTACCCAGGCGGGATTGTTAAACTAAGTTACTCACCAAAAAAATCAAATAAAAAAACTAAGACTGTCACTCTTGTTGGCAAAGGAATTTGTTACGATACTGGCGGCTTAAATATTAAAACTGAAAATTACATGAGAAGTATGAAGCGAGATATGACAGGCTCAGCGGTTGCTTTAGCAAGTATTATTGCTATTGCACAATCAAAATTTAATGTTTGTGCTAATGCTTATTTAGCCATAACTGAAAATCATGTTTCCGCTGATGCCTATAAAATGGATGATGTTGTAGTTGCCAATGATGGCACCAGCATAGAGATTATTCACACAGATGCCGAAGGAAGAATGGCCCTGGCAGACACTTTAGCTTTTACTAAAAAAATCAACCAAGATTTAATTATCGATTACGCAACATTAACTGGTGCAGCTGTGTATTGTTTAACAACAAGAAGATCTAGTGTGTTTAGTAAGGATCTTAAACTATCTAAGCTAGCTGTTAAAGTTGGTGATCAATGCGGAGAAAGGCTTTGGGATTTTCCACTTAGCGAAGATTACACCAAAGACCTAAAGAAATCTAAAAATGCGGATCTCTACCAATGTAACCCAGGCAAGGGCGCAGATCATATTTATGCGGCATGTTTTTTAGGCCAATTTATCCCTAAGGATACCCCTTGGCTACATATTGACCTTGCTAGTGAAGAAAATCCTGGCGGCCTTGGACTTGTTAGCTCAGATGTTACAGGTTTTGGGGTGAAATGGACCATAAATTTTGTTAAAAAATACTTTGATGTCTAATTTATCAATTGAATCATTAGTTTTTATTGGCTTAGTTTGCCTTGTAGCTTTATTAGCAGTTGCCGCCTTTATTGTATTTAAAATATTAGCAAATCAAAAACTTCAATTTAATAGTCAAATTGAAAAACTATCACAACAACAAGAGATAACCTTTAATAAAGTTATCTCGGAAAATTTACAACAAAGAGAGCAAAGTTTAATGAATCTTACCAATTTAAAATCTCAAGAAATGGAAAAATTTTTTAATCAAAAAATCGAAAATTCAAAACTTGAAATTGACAAACTTATTGGTCCACTTTCTGAAACAATCAATAATTATAAAAAATCATTAGACGACACTGAAAATGTAAGAAATAAAGATTATGGCAACCTTCAAGAACTTATGAGAGGGACTTTGGAAATTAATAAATCTCTTCAAAAAGAAACATCGAAACTTTCTCAAGCTTTAAGAAAACCTACAGTAAGAGGTAGGTGGGGCGAGATGCAGCTGAAAAGGATTGTTGAGCTATCTGGGATGAGCTCTCACTGTGACTTCACTGAACAGACCGGAGTAAATTTAGATAAAAACAAATCTCATCAAATTCCTGATATGGTAATTCATCTTCCCAATAAAAGAAAAATTATTGTCGATTCAAAAGCAATCCTTGAGAACTATCTTAATGCAGAAGAGGCACAAGATTTAGAGGTAAGAAAAATGCATCTTAACAAACATGCACTATCTTTAAAAACTAGAGTAATGGATTTATCCAGAAAAGCATACTGGGATCAATTCAAACCGCACCCTGAATTTGTTGTGTTATTTATTCCTGGGGAATCTTTTTTTAGCGCAGCTCTTGATGCCGATCCAAGTTTAGTTGAATTAGGATTTAAAAATAAAGTTATTCTTGCCACACCAACTACATTAATGGCCTTGTTAAAGGCTGTAGCATTTGGCTGGAGACAAGAGCAAATGGCTGAGAATGCTAAAAAAATTAGTGATCAGGCAGACAAACTCCAAACAGCTCTTGGCACCTGGGTTAACCATCTTGTTTCTGTTGGCTCTGCGCTTGATAAAGCAACAAAAAGTTATAACTCTGCTGTTGGCTCGCTAGAAAGAAGAGTGCTTCCTGCAAGTAAAAAAATGAATGAGCTTGGAGCTAAGCTATCCATTAATTCAGACAAAAATCTACCAAAAGTAGAAGTCCAACCTAGAAAATTCACTTTAGAAACAAAAATAGATACCTAAATATAGCTTTATTTTATTCGTAAATTATTGAATATTTTTTTACTTATAATCTATATATAAATTTTTCTTTTATAAATTTAATTAATAATTTCTTGTAAAATTTTAAGCACAGTTTTGTTTTTACTCTTATTAACAATTTCTTTACTAAATTATAGTTAAGTTTTTGACGATACCGTCGATATATTGACTATATAGCGGTGAGCTCCTGATGTTTGCCTCTAATTAGGAGGAGTAGTACGTATGTTGATAGTAAATAAGAACTTTAGATATTTTTTTATAATTTTTTCTTTTTTTGTTTTTCATGAGTTTATTTCTTCTGCCAGCAGCTCAAGAAGATACACATTAGAAGTAATCAATGGCGAAGGTAGTGGAGATTATCAAAGAAACGAAAAAATTATTGTTACAGCTAATAGTGCACCAAGTGGGTATATTTTTGAGAACTGGAGTGGTGACACAGATTACATATCTAGTTCAAATGAAAAAATTACAGAAGTAACAATGCCAATAAGGAATATACAATTAACTGCTAATTATATTAGCAAAACTCAAGATCCAAAACCAGAGGAAGAAATTACTTATTCTCTTAATGTTGAAAATGGTGAAGGCAGTGGTGATTATTTATCAGGCGATAAAATTATCATCAACGCTGAAAACAAGGAAAACGAAGATTTAATTTTTTATAAATGGGAAGGCGATGTTTCTTTTATAGAAGATGTTTTCCAAAGTGATGTTCAAATTACTGTACCAAAAAGAAATCTTTATTTTAAGGCAACATATAAGGAAATAGTAATTGAAGAAATAACTAATCAAAGTTACCTTTCTCCAATCCCAACAGTGCCTGGAGCGTTAGAAGCTGAAAATTTTGATATAGGCGGTCAAACCGTTGCTTATTATGATTCCACACCAGAAAACTTTGGGGATTTTAGGAATGAAGAATCAGTTGATACTTATACAATTAACAATAATGAAAAAATAGTTGGTTATACCAATGAAGGAGAGTGGGTAAAATATTCATTCGAAAGTTCAAAAGCTCAAACTTTATACTTAAGTATAGTATATTCTACAGCATTAAATAATTCAGCAATTGAAATACGAATCAATGAAAATAAAGTTTATGACCTAGCCCTTCAAAGTACAGGCAATTGGAGAAACTATAAAAATAAATTTATCGGCCAAGTGTCTTTAGTTGAGGGAATAAATGAACTTGAGATTTATTTTGCTAAAGCAGGCGATGGCAGTGAATTTGTTATTGATGTTGATAAATTTATCTTGCTAGAATCTGAGCCAGAGCCTGAAATCATAGATGATTCAGAACTTTACCCTATGTCAGGTTTAGTATGGATGGAAGCAAGACCAGCTGGCTCAACATTTGGGCTTAAGAACCCTATAATAATGGCTCTTTCTGGCAAAGCATCAAATTCAAGGAATTATAAAATTATACATCCTTGGTATAACCCATTTAAATCACCTATGAATGAGAGCCAAATTAGGAATTGGGCAAGATCCGCTGTTTGTAATGAAAAATATGAAGGAGTAGGGCTTGACCATGAAGGATGGACATTAGGTAAAGGACCCGAGATGTTACGATACATTTATGAGGAAGCTAAAAAATGTGGAGGATATTTTATATCAGTACCAAAAATTAATTTGGACCATCATGCCAGTTTAAAGATCTGGAACGGCGAAAGAGATTATAATTATAAATCTAGTGAGTGGATTAATTTAGATTCAACTACTAAGGATCGCTTAATGAGAAAAACTGTTGAATATTTTGAAAAATATACAGATGGAATTTCTCCTTGGATCTATAATTTTAAAGCAGAGCAATACTATGCTTGGCACCAAAAATGGAAGCAACTAGGTTACACTAAGCAAATTTGGCCAATGGGTGATGATGGCTATCGTCCTGGTTATGGAGGCATTAATAGCTCTGAAGCTACAAGAACAGTGAATTTTCTAGCTGATAAAGGTATTTCTTTTGGGATATTTAATCCTAAAAATAATAATGCAGCAGCATTAAATGCTATGAGGAATAGATTAAAGGGCCAATAAAAAGTTTAAACCTTTGTGAAAGTCACAAACATAAATATTATTTCGTGACTTTCACAAAATTTTATATATTTTACATTAACAGTTAGATTAAGTAACTAAACTATTTATTTCTACATGGTTAATTTTTTTTTAAACTCATAATTTATTTTAAAGAAATTTTGAATTTTACTGTTGTGTGGAAACAATTTTTTCCAGTTAGAAAATGATTCTAATCTTGAAGCTAGCCTAATATAATCAGTATCCGACATAATAAGTTGTTGTTTTTCGTGCAAGTTTGATAATTCCGCTATTTGATAAAAATTAACTTTTGCCTCAATATTCTTTGATAAAGTTAAATAAACAAAGTGCTTAACTATTACTTTATTTTTAAAGTATTTTTTTAAAAATAAGAAATAACTTGTCAAATCATCAAAATAATTAAAAAAATCTAATCCACCTAATTTTTTTTCAATAAAATCAGGTTCCTCCATTATGAGCTGCTCTAAATCATTAAGCCTAAATAGATTTACATTCTTAAAGTTATTTAAATCCGTTTCAAAACAAATATTATTATAACCAGCAATCTTGCTATATTTTTTTGTGCATGTCTTACTTCTAAGAATCATAGATTTTAATAATTTTATTAAATATTGAAAGAGGGGTTTTGAGATATTTTTTCCATTCAAATATCGAAATAAATACTTTTGTTCCTGGTTGGGAAGTAAATCATATTTTATTTCAATAATTTCTTGATCAAAAATGTCTGACTCTGGGCTAAGCTTTGCTAATATAGGCAGTAATCTACATTTTAATATATCGTTTCCTAATTTAAATTTTGGTCCAATAATATTCTGAATAAACAGTTGTGGGTTAATGTAGTATTTTAAATCTTTATTGGCTAAATAATCTGAAAACAATTCTGACATTTCCCAATCTTCGTTTTCTATTTGGCTAAATCCATTTTCTATAAATTCACTTATAGGTCCATAAGCTTCGTTGTCTTGAAAATACATTAAGAAAAGATAGAAATTATCTTTAGCAAGGGGAGCAATCATTTTATTGTAATGATCGCTTTGAATAGGAATAATATCTTTTAATACAGAAATATCAAAATAGTCTACATAGGTTTTACTAATGAAGTAGCTGCACATATCTAAAGAATAATTCTTATGGACATAATCGGCTAAGGTCAATTTAAGGTAGTATTTTAGTTCACCAATGTAGCTGGCTCCTTTTAAATTTTCAAAGAAATAAATGATTTTATCTAAAATGTCTTTATTTGCTAATCTTTGGTTTTGTATTAATGATATACATAATATATTTTCTTCAATTGTACTGCAATTAGGGAATTCTCTAATTAAATTTTCAAGTAAAGCTTGGTCTGCTATAATATCAGAATGCTTGCTCAGCCCCATAATTTCAAAGTAATTTTCTAAAGCAGTATTTTCTCCCATTAACAAAATTTTTATAATACTTTTTAGCCAAGGAATATCTTGTGTGAACTCTCGGTTTGCATAGTAATAATAAAAGCAATCTCGATACTTAATATCTGCTAAGTTGATATTAAATCCCGTCTGTAACTGTGCAAGAACCTCTTGCTCCGAAAAATCATACCGAGATAAAATATTTGACACAGACTCTGGTAGAGAATTTATTTTCTTTAAATAGGGTAGAAGACTATCAAAAATAGTATCTTTAGTATCAACAACATTAAAGTAGTTTAAATTTTCTAATTCCAAATTTGGATAGGCATCAAAAATTTGTTTTATACTTAAACTTGGTTTACTTTTTGGATGTATATTACCATATTCTTCATAAAAACATCTAACATAATAACTTTTGGAAATTAAATGTTCATTTGCTAATAAAAAGTCAATGGAAGGAATATTATATAAGTTATTATCAAAATAAATTTTTTTCATTGGGAAATCACAACTTGTTCAAAGGCTGCTTCTCTAAAATAAGTACTATTGCTTCTACAGTTTATAATTTGATAGCAATTATATATATATTAGTCAAAGGACAATAATAGACATACATGCAATTTGTCTAAAATGGAATTTATGCCTTCTCTAGAGTGCTTTTACTAATCCAGAATAACGTCAATACTTTTTAGATTTTACTTTAATTTTTTGGTTGTTAAGAATATAACCATTTAATTTTTTTACAGCGACCTTGGTATTTCTAGGATCAACAAAAACCACAAATCCAAAACCTTTGGACTCACCTGTTTCCTGATCCATTACTAAATCACATGACTTTATCTCTCCAAATTCTTCAAACAATTTTCTTAAGTTATCTGAAGATACATTTCTTTTGATATTAGTAATTTGGATTCTCATCCATGGGACTATAGCATTACTTGGTTTTTAGACAATCATATTTATTTCTAATTTAATTAATAAGCTTTAAAAGGAATTTTTACTTATTGTCAGTATTTTGGTCTTCAGTTTTTCTACCCATAAAAGTAATAAGCATGATAGCAGCTAGAACCACAAAGCCCATCAATAATAAAATTAGTTTATTAAGTGTAGCTTTATTGGCTTGTTTATTGCTGGCGGTAATTCTACTTTCACCTTCATCTGTATCAACATCCATATCATCATAAACATTATCAAGATTATCTGAGCTGTCGCCAACCTCTATTTCTTCAAAGTCGCTGTCTGTAGATAAATTTTGGTTAGAATTATTTACTATTCTTTTTTCTACTACATCAAAATCACTGTCATTAGTGGAACTTGTAACAGAAGCACTCTTACTATTTTTGCTTTCTAACGGGGGTGAGGAGTACTCAACATATGAATCACCAATTGTTTTATTACTAGACTTAGCAGCTGCTATAGTATTGTATTTGCTTGAGTGAGCTTTATTATTTGAGCTTGCATATGCTCTATTGTTGAATTCAATCTCTGACTTACCTGTTAACTTAAAATTATCAAATTCTCTTTGAGATAGTGGTATTTTAACAATTTGGCCAACTTCAATCACATGTGGATTAGAAATATTAGAGTTAAAGTCCACAATTCTTTGATATTCGTATGGATTGCCGTAAAAATATTGTGAGTACTTGCTTAACCAGTCACCTGGCTTAACTTTTAATTTAATTAATTTAGCAATTGAATTACTAGGTGTAACTATTTGATTTTGATCTGGATTAACTTTTAATGTTTGTTTAGGAGCAATTCTTGGAATTTCTTTAACAACAACTTTATCTTTTGCAGCTAAATTTCTGTTTTTATTAGTCAAAATCAACACTCCGCTATGAGGATCAGTTATCAAGCTCTTGTATTGTTTAACTGCACTGGCAATTTCTCTATTTGAGTTAGTAAATACAACTTTATGTAAGTCCTCTTGATTTGCTTTTACATTGGTAGGCTCTTTAGCTGAAGCTATTTCACGATTATCTATTGTAGACTGTATTTCTATATCGCTTAAATCACTTGATTGAAGGGACGAAGCTTCTTCAAAAAAGCTTTTAACAATACTTCTGGCTTTGTTTTGATATTGTTCAGAGCTTTGCCTTGATGAATGGTATTCTTGATAGCCTGTATACTGGCCAGCAAAGCTAGAGGAAATTATAAGTATAGATGTTAAAATTGCTGATAGTAGTTTAGTTGTATTATTCATAAAAAAATTTCCCGTTCTTATATGTTTATTATTTCGTAGTATTGCTAATAAATCTTTAAAAAAATATTAACTATTATAATAAAAATTTTGTTACTATAAAAAAATTTAGCATGTGCGGTATAAATTGTATGACACTATTAGTGTATTACTACAATTAATTGTTACTATTGTAAAAACCTATAAAAAATTTCCTTAAATTAATCTAAGGGTATATTTATTGTTTGGCCAACTTCTAAATCATATACATTAGTAATTTGTGGGTTTGCAGCTAATATTTTCTCATAAGAACCTGCATCACCATAATATTGTTGTGCATATTTGCTCAGCCAATCACCTTTTTTAATTACTATTTTTTTCATTTGTTGTGAGTAAACAGAAGCTGGTGATTTCGAGCTTAAAGATCTTTTTGTGGTAGATAAGCTTTTACGCTTAACTCTGTTAATTTTATTAGATTTTTTACCAACAACTAATATCCCACTATCTATACTAGTTAGAGAAAATGCACCATAATCTATTTCATAAGACTTTGAACTTAAAGTATTAGAATTATTTAATAATACACCACTAGCTCTATCAGTTATAAGTAAATGGCCAGCCTTAGTAGGCTTATATTTTTTTGAACTATTTAATTGCTTGTTAAGTGAAGAAGTTTTTCTTTCACCTTGCTTTAAGTAGTTATCTATAATGGATTCTACGTCTCGTTCGCTTACGCTATTGCCGTCATAAGAGTAAGTTCCTGAAAAAAGTGATGAACAAAGAAAAACCAATAAAAATGAATATTTTAATAATTTCATATAATATATATCGGCTAGTAAATAAAATTATTTAGTTTTAATTTTAGTATTTTTTTTCAAAGCCAGATGATTTAGGTGAATAAAAAACTTGGTGCTTTATTTTTTCTGGAAGGTTCTCATTAGTGGTTTCATTGTTTTTATAGTTATGGCTGTACTTGTAGTTTTGCCCATAACCGATAGATTTTAAATAGTTATTTGGAGCATTTCTTAAATGCATAGGAGTAGACAAGCTAGGGTTTTGCTTAACAAGCTCTAAAGCTTTATTTATCGCCAGGTAACTTGAATTACTTTTTGGAGAATTAGCAAAATAAACACATGCTTGAGATAAAATTATTCTAGCTTCAGGCATGCCAACAAATTCAACTGCATTTTTAACGTTAATAGCTAAATTTAAAGCCCAGGGATCGGCAAGGCCTATATCTTCACTGGCAAAAATAGTCATTCTTCTGACAATAAACAATGGGTCTTCTCCCTCATGAATCATTTTAGCTAAGTAGTAGAGCGAAGCTTGCACATCATTATCTCTCATGGACTTAATAAATGCAGATATTAATATATATCTATCATCACCAGTTCTATTAAATCCTTTTACTTTGGCTTTATTATTTAGAAATTTTTCTACATCATTCTCGCTAATTGATTTTGAATTAATAAAGTGTTCATTGAGTTTTTCAAGTATTTGCAATGCAAATCTTGCATCGCCGGCTGCAGCCTTGGCGATTAAATTTATTGTTTTATTTGTAAGAGTTATAGTTAATTTTTCATTTAATGCATTAACTAATATTTTTTCTAAATCTGTAACTTTTAAAGAATCAAAAATCAACACTTGAAGCCTAGACAACAGTGCTGGATTGATGGAAAAACTAGGGTTTTCAGTAGTAGCACCAATTAATGTAATTTCGCCTTTTTCTACAAAAGGAAGCAAAAGATCTTGCTGAGTTTTGTTGAACCTATGAATTTCATCAATAAATAAAATAGTATTTTTATTATAATATTTATGGTTATCAATGGCTTTTTGAGCAATTTCTTTGATCTCTTTGGCTCCGCTATGACCACCTTGCAAGTGCTCAAATACTGAGTTGGTTTTTTTAGCGATTACATTTGCCAAGGATGTTTTTCCAGTACCCGGAGGACCCCAGAGAATTATTGACGGAATTTTGTCTCTATTGATAGCGTTTAAAAATTCATTATTGTTTTCAGTTAGACATTTTTGGCCCACAAAATCTTCTAAGGTTTCTGGCCTCATATCATGAGCTAAAGGCTTAGCTGATTTTGTAGCTTGAGAATTAGCTTTAAAAAGATCCATTGGTGTTCTAGTTATATTATCTGCAAGTGATCTATCAAACAAAAAAAAGCCAGAACACGAAAGCATCGCGTTCTGGCTTTTTTATAAAGAAATTATTTCTTATAAAATTAACTATTGAATAATTTATTCTTTTTCTGCTAATTTTCTTTTGGTTTTAATCACCGTCAATAAATCAACAGCTGGCTTCCAAAATACTGTATATGATTTATGAGCTGGAACTTTCATGTCCTCAGTATTTGAGCTATCTACGGTAATATTTCCATCGTAAGCAGGACTGCTAACAGATTCCGCTGCTTGCTCATTAACACCTGGAAAAAATGATCTTCCACCTCTATTTCCTTTACCATGATGATTAAAACTTCTGATCGCAACTAAATTATAATATGCAATAACTGCTTTGTTATCATCAATCATATCTTTAGCCACATCTCCATCAATCGCTGATAGTTTTTCCAAGGCATCTGCATACATAGCACCTAAAACTAAATCACGGTGAACAAAGAAATCAACTTCAATGTTAGAAAAAGAAGTCCTTGGTAAAATCCTTTTGTGATACTCAGAGTGGCTAAGGCTTCCATTATCAAAACTTGATTCAAAATTTGAATTGATTGATTTTGCATGTCTTTGCAATTCTTTAAGATCTAAGTAGCTTGATGTTACCGCTGTAAAAGATTGATTAACTTGATAATATTTATCTTCAGTGTTATCAACTATTTTGCCACTACAATTATCAATCCATTTAGTACCAACATAAATTAATTCATTTGGATTAATCTTTGAACGAACTGTTTCCCTTTCAATAGGAGTATAATTTCCATATTGTAAACTTGGTGTATTAATTCTGTTAATAACAATTTGCCATGAATCGTCGACACCGTTAATGATATTAGTTGCTTTTTTCTTGGCTTTTTCAAACTCTTTCTTCATTGCTTTAGAGGCATCAAGTGCAGAGCTATGGCAGCCGGTAGATAAGCTATAATTCAATCTATATTTAGTAACAGGAATACTCATTTCAACATCTATAGGGTATGACTTATTTAATTTCGTTACACTTTTTTCATCAAGGGTGTCTCCTAAAGAACCAAGATTAGAAGGAATATAACTTAAATCAAAAATATATTTCGCTTTCAATGAAGCCTTACCAGTATTTTCGTCTAAAGATGGTATGATTTGCTCAAAAGCACTTCCGTATACATATCCTTGATCGTCTGTTACATGTTCAACTTCGAAAGGATTGTCTGCTTCAACATATTTCTTAAAAAATTCTTTATCAACTGAGTTTGGATTCTCATGAGCATCAAGCTCTAATTCTTCAAGAAGTTTGTCATTAGCTGCTTTAATTGTTTCTTTGTCTACTCCTGGAATAGCATTAGAAACATCTACATTTAATCTTGGATTATTAGATTTTTCAACGTCTAAACATTGCTTGATAAACTGTTGTAATTCAAACATTTGTTCAATATTCTCTGTTGCAACTAAATTTACCGATAAAGTTCCACTGTAAATTTTTTCGTCCTTAAGTTTGAAGTAATCGCTTGCAGATTTTTCTTGCTTGTTGCAAGGATTAATTAGAACAGCTCTTTTAGGAGATTTGTCTGTGAAATTTAATCGATATTTAGTGCCGGGATAAGTATCAATAGAAGGAGCATTTTCTTCATCAAGATCCACTTCTGATTCCCAAGCATCACCCAATTTTTTTTCTATTTTTGTGAGAATGGTTTCTTTTACTTTACTTAAAGATGTTTTCAAGCTTTTTTCACTTGGATAGCAATCCGCTGTTACGTAAAAACTGAGAGATGAAATATTCTTTTTCAGGGTTACGTTAGAGCTCACTGTTATCTTAGTCACGCTAAGCCCAAAATTAGAGTTAGCGTTTAAGCCTACACCCAGGATAAAGCAGATAATTGTTAATAAAATATGGTTATTTTTGCCAAATATAATGTTTTTGTTCATAAAATTTGATCCTCCTAAAAAAACAATAAAACCAACCCCATAATAACGTCAAAAAAGGTGCAAAATAAGTTATGACTCATTAACACATATACACTTTGTTTCTATCAAACATCATAAAATAGGGACGAAGCACTTTGCGGCTCAAATGAGATAAATGTTCTTTTTAAATATTACCGGTGTGAATTTATAAGTATAAAAGGTATAAATATGATCAAATATATAAGCTTTTTGAGCCATATTTTTATAGATTCTTTATCTTCGATAATTAACTAGAAATCCATCAAAAAATATAGCAAAAGCCATAATATTTGCTTTATTTATACGATAAATTAAATTATCATGAAATATAAGTACATGAAATTATATAAATTACTCAAAAACACCCGATTATACCAATTTATCCGAGTATTTTTGACCAAATTCTCAAAAAGAATAAATAGGGACGGACACCCCGATCATATATCGCCCAAATTTGAGACTTTCTCAAATCCAATCTCAGACCCCAGAATTAGCCCAAAAAAGCACCCAAATTCTAACCCAAAAAGCGCGGATTTTGATCCACATTTAGAACCAGATACCAGCCTAGAAAAATGCTCCGTCCCCAAAGAAAAAGAAACCCAAATATTATTCGTTCAAAAAGGGTCCGTCCCCAAACCAGAACTAGAACCAGAATCAGTAAAAACATCCGCAAACGCAATCAGATTCGACAAAGATCAAAGCCTTAACTACATACCCAAAAAAGCCTACCTAATGGAGGAATTTGCCTCAATTCAGCTATCAAAGCACACAAAGCGTGCATATCTTAGAGATTTAAAAGATTTTGTGAACTACTGGCGAGAAAAAATGGGTGAAGACACCGACTTAATATCTCATTGTGGGCCAGTTCAAATTGCTAGATACAGAGACCACCTTATAAATGAAAAAACCTTAGCGAAAGCTACCGTATCCAGAAAACTTGCAGTACTAAAAAGCTTTTTCAAATACTTAAAGGCCAATAACTACACAAATCGAAATCCGGCTGAACTAATTAGAGGATTCCCCCAAACCCAGGATTCAAAAACTGGTTTTTTGAATGAAAGAGAAATACTCCAGCTGCTAAATTTTTTTGGACCCATTGCTGAGCTTAAGCTTTCCAAAGCCCAAGCAAAGATAGTAATTGAAATTTTACTTATGCTAGCAGTGCGAAGATCAGAAGCGGCAAGCATCAACGTTGGAGACATTGAACACAACGATGATAGTTGGTTAGTGAAAATAAAAGGCAAGGGCAGCAGGGATAGACTACTTCCGATCCCCCCAAGATTACTTGATACCTTATCTAAATGGTTAAGCAGAATCTGCACTGACTGCCCAACAGATAAAGATATGATCGCTAATAGAGGCCAATGGATTGATTGGATAAAAAGAAACAAAAAACAACCCTTACTAATTTCCACCAAAGCAAAAGTGTACACCAAAAATATTTCTCCAGATGAAATAGCATATTTGGTCAGAAGATATTCCTTCAGGGCAGGGCTACATCAAAAAGTAACTCCCCACATGCTAAGAGCAACTGCAATCACATCTGCACTAGATTACGGAGCCTCACATAGAGGTGTACAGCAAATGGCTGGATGGACCTCTCCATTAATGATCACGAGATACGACAAACGAAGAAATGACCCTAAACATTCAGCAATTCATAAACTAAAATTTGCTAAAGAAAAACATAAGAAAATTTAAGAAAAACTATATAATTCTATCCACTGGAAGAACTACTTGAATCACTTGTATAACTGCTTGAAGAGCTGCTTGAATCACTGTAGGAGCTGCTTGAACTGCTTGAATCACTGGAAGAACTACTTGAGCTACTTGTTATGGTGGTTGATGTACCATTTGGAGAAGAGTCACTATCATTTTCAACGCCATCGCCGTCTATGTCATCATCCCCGCCATTACTTGTACCATCGCCATCCATATCTGGATCTACTTCATTTTTTAAGCCATCGCCGTCAATGTCTGGATCATTTTCATTTAATAAGCCATCTCCATCAATGTCAGGTATATAAGGTGGAGGTGGTGGAGGCTGTATAGGCTATAGGAGCAGGATTGTTTGGTGGTTGCCAAGGTATATTTTCCCAAATAGCTAATGTGTTAAATGAGAGAATAAAATAAATAAAAAAATAGATCGATATTAATTTTTCAAAATTCAGAACAAATATTATACGTAATGTTTTCAAAACAAAGAGCTTAGATTTTTTATTTAATAATAAATTAACATTAGATATATTTGGCTAGCAAAAAATAATACAAAATAAAACTTTCTTAATGAAATCTAAGCAATTTAATAAATATTAAACATATTTTCGGGTATACACCCTACGGCAAAATCAATAGATAAAATTTGCACTAAAAGTCATTAACTAAATCTTTCAAAACAACATAAGACAAATTAGTTTTTAATTTAATCAACTTTACGCGCAACTCTAAATGGTTGCTAATAAAAGTTTTTGAAGATATAGTTTTTAGAGAGGGAGGTTTATTTTGAAAAAATTTATTATACAAATAACCAAAAAATCATTAACTTTACTAGTTATCTTTTTAACAGCTAACGCTTATAGCGGTGGAGCTGGTGGAGGAGAAGACTTTACCCAGGACTATTGCATAAAAAAAGTCAAAAGAAAAATTGTAAACACAAGCGTACTAGTGAACACAATTAAGGTTAAACAAGTTACTTCTACTTTTAATCTATCTGACCTAAGTATGGCCTTAGAAAACAGAGACTGTAATCACAAAATTGACCTACTAAGAGTAACTGTTGCTGCTAAGCGCAATAAGTACAAGAAAAGAATTGATTTAACAAAAAATATAAAACAGTTAACTGTTTTATTATTTGATGAAAAACACAATTTACTAAATACTCGCCTTGTATCTCAAGCAGATGTAGGGGGACAACCGCCAAAATCGAAAAAATCAATAAGCTTTGATATATATTCCCGTTTCTTGTTTGGAGACGGAGATGCTCAATATGCCATTATTCATGCCAATATTGATGGTTCTGAAGAGCAAGTAAGCGCCCAGGTTGATTTAGATAAAATTATCTTAATACCATAAAATATTAACTAATAAATTTTAGCAACTTAGGAGCAATCTATAAGTTGCTAAAATTCTAGGACCCAAAAAAGCCATTTAGGTTGACAGAACTGTGTATATCTATTAAGAAAATTTTAATATGCATATACTAAATCAAAGTAATTACGTAAAACTTCTTACTTTTTTTTTCACCATTATAATATCTATAGCTAGCCCTACAAACGCTTCAATATGCACAAGCCTGTTAGGCAAGAAGTCTAATTTACATATTAGCCAAAAAATATATACTGATTTTCTTGCTAACTATTTTGAGAAAAATGTGACCTTTAAAATAGCACGTGAATGGTTACAAACTATTCAAGATCCTATTTTTTTGAATACAGATACTTATTCAGAAACCTTCCATCATTGGCGAAGAGAGGAGGGAAAGCTTACAAAAAATTTCAAAAGACATAATCCCAAACAAAATGTTTTTATATTTCCCTTCATAACTAGTGAATTCACAATCCCTATCTTTACTGGAATTATTTTTCTTAACAAGCATAAAAAAGTTGTTGCCCGTTTTGTTTCTAGAATTCATAAAGCAGAACATGTGGTAGAAAACACAATCAAAACTATTGATCTTGTAATTGCGAATTCTTTTTGGAATAAAAAATGGTCTAAATTATATGAAAAAGTGCCTGATGAACATAAACCAACTGTGCTTTTAGCCGCAGCCTTTTTAGGAATCCCTGCCAAAAAAAGTCTTTCCTCGATTAAAAATCAACTTTTGATCAAAATTAAATTGAACTATAAACTACCAGAAGAGCAACAAGCAACAACATTCTATGATAAAGTTGCAGAGCTAAAAAAAGCAATAGAGGATAAAAAAAAAGCTCTTAATAAACAAGGGATAAATTTTGATGACCACTTTCTTCCTGTACAGGTAACTGGATTCTTGAATGGAAAGGAAGTGCTAATAAAATTAGTGAAGAATTAATTTTTCGCCACTAATTTACTCTCACTTAAAACTAAAGTCTTCAAAAAAATTATGTATTATAAATTAATATTAACAATTCAATTAATTATTTTTTCTTCGGTGTCGTTTGGATTAAATTCAATTTGCACCAAATTAATTAATCCAATAACCACAACTAAAATTAATATTTTAACTGGGGCCAAAAAAAATCAACAAACATTGATGCAATTAGAAGAAGCACTGACTAGTAACCACCCAAGCAAAAATTTTATAGTTACACCAAAACCCATAGGCATCACTCCTAATGAACATCAACAAATAACAGCACGTTACGCTGAACAAAATCCTCTACCCAATGTTCAAGATGTGATTAGTAAAATGCTTTTATTTAGCAAAGTACATAAAAAACCAAACACAAAACAAAGAATTAGACTTGCAAAATCTTATAATAAAGGATCCAAATTCGATAGACTTTCAATTTTTGCCGAGGTAAGCCCTAAATCTTTTGCTGGAGTATATGATGGCGTGATATTTAACTCAAATGGAAAAATATCTGCCAATGCCATAGTTGAATCAGCCCATTATTATAATTTTGGTAAAGTACTTGTTTATGCAATTGATAAAGCGATTAGAGGATCTTATTGGAACTACTACTGGTCAAAGCTCCATAAATACGTCTCACTTGAATATAGAGAAAATGTTTTTAATGCTGCAAAACTCTTTGGAGTTCGCAAAGATAGATCTGACCCAGTTGAAAGAAAAACTCAAATTATCTTTAGAATTAATTTAGATCCAGAGAAACCCAAAAGTGAACAACTTCAACAATTAAGAGAAACTTTTATTCAAGTAGGTGAAGCTGTTCAGTTAAAAAAACAATTACTGCTAATCGATGGCATAAAGTTTGATGACTATATCTCTTCAATTATATTTTTTGTAAAAATAAACGAAGAGATTAAAAGATTTGAAATACCAACCAATTTAAATCAGACTTAACGATGATAAATTGAAGATAAACTATTAAAAACCACCATTTAAAGCCAAATTTCTATATTAATTATGCCTAGCAACACTTTTACAAATGCTTAGAGGCCATTAGCTGAGCAATTATTCAGTCTTACATTTGTTTTACATGGTTTTTTTTTAAAATAACTGGCATTTGAATTTTATATTTTATATTTTCTTGTCAGAAAGATCATTGATGAAGAAAACTTTTATAAAATTTTTTACTTTAATCATATATTTATTAATACCATTTTTATCTGCTCAAAAATTGAATCAAGCAGAGTTAAACGCAATATCAACAGAAATTCGTAATTCTTTTTCTGAACAAGAAATTAGAGATTTTAATCGAGAACAAACCAAAAAACTTAGAAGAATAAATGGTGAAAAATCACTCCCTACAGAAGTTAATTCTGTTAATATTTCTGATGCAAAAATTATTTTTAAACCAATGCCTCAATATATTGCAAAAAATCAAAACATAGTCCTTGCAGGTAAGCTTTTATTTGAATCAAAAACTTTATCAGGAAGAAGGAATATTAGCTGCCTAACATGTCATGATCCACAAAAAGGCACTTCTGATGGGTTACCACTTAGTCTAGGGCAGGGGGAAGATAGAAAAATTGGTCCAGGCCCAAGAGATCGAAAAATCCTTCGTCATAGTCAAACACTTTTTAATTTAAAACACCCTGAAAATACCGTAATGTTTTGGGATGGCAAGGTTTCTCTTATAGATGAGGTACTAACAACCCCAGTTAAAGAGCTAAATGGCCCAATTGAAACATCTAACTTTAAAATAAAAACAAATATTTTTGACACTAAAAAAACAAAAAAAATAAAAGCTATTCGTAAAATGTTTAAACACTCACTTGATGTTGCTTCAATAATTCCAATCTTGGCTAGGGCAGAAATGCTTGGCCTTAAGGAAGACTTGGCAAAAAATGATCCATTAAAAAATGTCGATGATCCATTTAAAATTTGGCAAATATTTGTGGACAGAATTTTAAACGAACATGGTGATATTACAAATTTATTAATGACTGGATTTGGCTTGAATAAGACATCTGACATGAACATAGGACATATTGCAATTGCTCTTTCAGATTTTATGGGCCAAGAGTTTCAACTTAACAATACTCCTTTTGATAGATTTTTAAGAGGTGATAATTCTGCATTAACTACTAGCCAATTGAAAGGGTTTTTACTTTTCAGGAACCATTGTGGAAGTTGCCATGGAGGAACAACTCTTGCTGGCGAAAAACTAGAAGACAATGATCAATTGAATGAGTTTATATTCACAAAAAATGCCAAAGGTAAATTAATCAAGAAAGAAAACCCGCGCTTTATTAAAAATTTTAAACTCACCTCTAAATTTTCCAGTGCTTTTGTCCCAATGGTTGGTGTATTTGATGAAAGAGTTCTTGTTAATCAACCAATGTCAAACTTTGATAATCCATGGCCATTTACCTTTGTCTTAGATACAGGAAGAGAAAAAACAAATACACAAAGAATCACAGATGACACTTTAGCATTTAAAATCCCTCCATTAAGAGGAATAAATATTAGCGCACCTTATTTTCATAACGGGGTATTTTCCACACTTGAACAAGTTGTCGAGCATTACAGTAATGTACAAAACTCTGTAAGAAACTATCAGCGATTACCTGCTGATTATCATAATTTATATAATGGTTATATTTCAATGCTTACAGGTGGGGACAATGTGTTTTATAACACGCGATTATTTACTGGATTTAATTTACTTAAAGAAGGCTTAAGAGATGGAATTAATTTTACTCAACAAGAAAAACAAGACTTAGTTAATTTTTTACGTGCCTTAAATTAAGCCAAAATTGCGACGTTATTAACTGAAATAAAAATAAAGAATTATTAGTAAAATTACGATCAAAATTAGTAATGAATTATTACTTATATTTTAAAACATTTTTTATTTTTATATTGTTAAGTTTTTTGACAAATTATCAGCTCCATGGAGCAGAAGATGATATCAAGCATTCTGCAAGTCCTAAGGGTGGTATTTCAGCCAGACCTCCTCTAGAAGACTGCACTGCTACAGTTGATATACTTACAGAACTACAGAGACTACTTGATGAACCTTCTATAGCTGATACTTCCGATATATATAAAAAACTAAATATTAGTTCAGCAGATCATAAAGCTGCAAAAAATGCATATAAAGCTTTTCTCAGATCTGAAGAGACCGATGAAGATACTATTACATCATTAGTTACGGAACAAGATTCATTAGCCCTTAGTGATGAACAAAAAAAAAATCAGATAAAAAAACAAAAAATGGCTGAAGTGTTTACAGCAGCAAATCATAAGTTAAAAGCAACACATTTAAAACATATTAACGCAAAAACTGAGGTACCAGTATTTGATGCATTAGTTACCTCCCGTGATGATGAATTTACTGTGCTAAGGAATTTAACTATTGTTAGAAACCTTTACCCTTATGTAGTTCCAAATACAATTGATTCAATAGACGAAGTATTAAAATACAACTACTGGAGCCCACATTGGTCTAAGATTTACTCATACGCTACTACTGAAGTAGAAAAAGAACAAGTTTTAAGAACCGCAAAAGCCTTTGGAGTTGCAAAAAATACTACTACACCAAGAAGAAAAACACAGTTAATGATAAGAATTAACACTTCTATTAATTCCACTAACCAGGAACAGATAGATCAATTTAATAATACAGTAAAACAATTAAGAGTCGCTATAGCGCTTAAAAAAGAGATTTTAGAGGAACAAGGGATAGATTTTGATGATCATTTCTTTCCAATTGTTGTTCATGGCAAAGTAAATAGAGAGAATAAACGATTCTTACTTCGAGACTAAACTTTTTATTATATTAGCCGATATAGTATGCATGAATACGTCTTATACAAGAATTTTGTTAGTACTTACGTTAGTTCCTTTTTTTACAATTGCTGGAGGAAGCAGACGAAGAAAAGAACCTCCTAAAGAACCTATAATTTCTGCTCCTGTACCACCTGAAAATCCAATAATTACTCCAGAGCCTGAACAATCTTTATCCATTAGTAATTTACAAGTAAATAGTAGTGATGAATATTATTTTACTAAAGTAAAAAACATTAATTCTATTTATTCTGATAGAAATGTATTTATCAATAATTTTAATAACTCTCTTGATGAGGAGATGTTTTTAGTAACTTCCTCAAAAGATAAAAATAAAAATGGCGATAGTTTTATAAATTTTAATGTTAATGCTGAAGTTAAGGTTATTATCTTTTTTTCTCATCTAAATTCAAGGTTTGGTGACGAAGTTTTATCTGATAGTAATGAGTGGTCTAATGTTAATTTAAACTTTCAAACTAACTTGGAAAATTCTGCAGAAAAATTTAAATATGCAAAAATAAAATCATTCCCAAAAGGAAACATCTCAATAGCAGCAAATTCTGGAGACAATGATTCTTCAATGTATAACTTAGTAGTAGTACCAGCTGATTTTGCAATCTCTATTGACAAAGGAAAAAGCACTAAATACTCGGGAAGCTCTAATAGAAGATATATTGTCTATGTACCAAGTAACTACAATTCAAATTTTTCATACCCATTGATTTATTCTGCTCATGGCACTAACCAAGATGCTGATACAGAAATGGACTCCACAGGAAGTAATAATGGATGGGATAGGGGCACCACTACTTGGCCAGAGTTAGCTGAGGATCTAAACGCAATCATTGTAACTCCAGACTTTAAAGGAAGCTATGGAAACGATTTTGGTACTCTTGGAGTTAATCAACTAAATGAATTATATAAGGATAACAACGCTATTTTAAATATAAATCATGAAGTAAGCCAAATGTTTAATATAAACAAAAATAAAATAATGTTAACTGGATTTTCTGGCGGCGGACATGTTGTTCACTATGTTGGATTAAGAAATCCAAACGTTTTTACACATTTGGTTTCCCGACATGGAAATTTTCATATTGATACAGTTCCAAAATTTGTAAGCAATATAAATCAACAAGTTTATCTTTTTTCAGGAACCGAAGACTCTTCTGATCCGGGCTTTGAAGATTCAATAAAGTGGTATCAAGATAATTCATATTTTCCAAAAGTGGAATTTTTTAATACTTACCCAAGCAAACTTCATACAACAGATCGAGATATAGCAATAGAATGGTTTTTAGATAGATAATTAAACCAAAGTATTAGAATATAGAATTATATATAAATCGCCTATAATTAATATTATGTTGAGTTAAGTATTTATATTCAATATTAACATATAGTTAAGTATGGCTATAGTTTGTCAGCTATGCTCTTTGGTAATCCTTGAAATACCACTGTTACTTTCGTGAATTGATATCTTTTAGTGGTAATTATCAATTTACCACCAGCTTGATGTATATACTTATTTGCATAAAACAAGCCATTACCTTTTTTAGAAGAATGTGCTTCTATACTTTGAGAAAGTTTTCCTGAACTAAAATTTTTACTAGTAATACTTGCAAGAATTTTTTCATCAATTCCGCAACCATTGTCAACAATTTTAATTGTTAACTGACAATTATCAATAGATACGGTTACATCAATAATAGAATTAAATTTATCCTTACAGTAAAAAGATTCAATTGAGTTATTAATCAAATTAGAAACAATATTTTGAAGCTCAAAAATACAAATATCTAAACATGGATATAAACCACACTGATCGTTAATAACTTTAAAATTAATTTTTGTATCTTTATATTCAATTTTTTTTTGTTTAATTACTTTGTAAATTGAATTAATTATTCTATCAAAACCTACAAAGCTACTATTGACAGCATATTGATCATTTAAGCTATTTATTAAATAATTAATTCTCTTTATAGAGCTTTCAAATAAGTCTTTGTGTTCTTCATTTAAATTATATTTATTTGCAATTAGTTTCACCGCTGCTAATGGTGACTTAATATCATGAATTATCTTGGATGTACTTAACTCAATGCTGGAATCACAAAACATTTTATTTAGGTTTTTTTTTACTTCTTCCATAATTATTTAGTAAAAAATATTTTACACAGCCAATAATCAAGTTTTTTCACCGCTTTTAGATTAAACAGTTTAAATCCAATAATTTTTATAAACTGACTTTGAACCAGTAAACAAATTAAACTTAGTGCCCCTACCCCTAACAACCCCCAAATAATCATTGCTATAATTTTTGGGCCAAAAAATTCCATCTTCTTCCTTTCACAAGTATATTTTTAAATACTTATTCTTTTATAATATAATTTTATTCAATTGAAACAGTGCCGTTATATCTTACGTGTGGCAAAGTTATAAAACTACTTTTAGTTTCTTTAACATTTCTAAATTGTAATTTTTGTTCGCCATCCTCTAAATCAATAAAGTCTACAACTATGCTTGTGCCTAAGTTGTGGCTTGTGTTTACATTTATATCTGTTCTTTTATCTAATTGTGAATGAGCAATTGGACGAATCAAAAAAGTGGTTCCGCCTCCAAGAATTATGTTTCTTTCGGTAGTTACTTTCTCTAGGCAATCATCAATATCTAGTATATTGATATATTGATCCAAGCAAAGCTCTATAGCTAAACTAGATTTAGTGCTGACTCCACTTAAGCTTATAGTATCTATTTGCTTTGAGCTGAGGACATCTAAATTTATAGTGCCCAACAAAACATCTACAGATTTAGTACTAAAATTAGAGCCAGCTAAAGCAGCTGATTGACTATTCATTGAGAATTCAGCCTGTTGAGCATTTATGCTCAAAGTTAAGCTTTGCAGGCAAATTAAGGTAAATAAACCAAGGAAATTATTTTTCATATATGTAATCATTGCTTGGCTATTTTACAATATTATTCAAAATAAATAAAGTAATATTTAATAAATAATAAATATTATTTTATTTATTAAATACATAAATTAACTAAATATTAGTATTTACAAGTACTTACATTGCTGCAATTACTTTCTCTTTAAACTACCTTTATTAAGTATTTAATATCATTATTTATTTTACATATAATTTCTTATTGATTATTTAATTAAAATATTATATAATTCCTGAGCCATGAATACACTAAAATCAGTAACTGATTCTGAAACAAAACAAACTGAACACCTATTTTCTAAACTAGGAAATCTTTTAAAATTAAATAGAAACTTACAATATAGAAGCATTGCCGAGTTTATAGAAAAATGCTCAATCTCCATCTCTCCTAACCATATATATCGTATTGAAAACTGTTACAATCTACCAAAAATTGAAACTGCCCTAGAAATTGCCAGAGCATTAAAAATCCCTGACCAAGAAACTGTTTATGCCTGGACCCAAGATTCAATGCCAACCTCCAAAGAAAAATCATATTTTAAAAACAGCAGCCAATTGTTAAACAAACCAACAAGTAAATCGGATATATTTGAAGAAAAAAACTGTTTTCCTATTTCCAGATTAGCAAGCAAGCTGATTGAAGCAGATCCATTTCTTTGGGAATTGGCCACATATATTAGCGTTAACCATGGGGAAAAACAAATCACCACTAACTTACTAGTAAACGAGTTTAATCTAGACGAAGAAACCATCATAGACAAATTGAAAACACTTCATGATATTGAATTACTTGACCTGCAAATGACTAAAACAAATTCATTTAAAATAAATTCAACTAGATCCTCATATATTCCAGAGAAAAAAGAATTTGATATACTAAAAAGAATTTTATTTGATTACCAATATGACAAATTTAATGGCTCAAAAGTTAACAACCCCTTAAATACTTCTTATTTTAAAAACTTAAATATTCTTGTAGAGCCAGAGGATATAGAAACAATAAAGTCCATAATATATAAAACATTATACTCTTTTTCCTCATTCACTAAAGAAAAAATGTCCTCAAAGGCTATTCCTTTTTCAATAAATTTATTTACTTATCAAAATGACTTTAAACAAAGAATATCTACAGAAAAATCAATTTCAAATAAAAGAACTAAGTTAAACCCACCAACAAGCCATTAATTTAAGCACCAATAAAATTAGCTTTTCTTTTTTCTAAAAAAGCTTTAATGCCTTCTTTGCTATCCTTAGTATTGAAATTTTCTGCAAAAACTTCATTCTCTCTATTGTTACCAGCTACTGTTAAGTCTTTATTATTAGCAACTGCTAATCTTTTTATTGCCGCAATGGACACTGGAGTTGTTTTAGCCAAGAAACTATCAAAGTATTTTTGTACTTCTAAATTTAATTCCTCAACTGAAGAAAACATTCTTTGCACAATCCCCATTTTTTGAGCTTCTGAAGATTTAACTTTTCGGCCAGAATACATCAAGTCCAAGGCATTCCCCATCCCTACTCTTGTTGTCATTCTCACGGTTCCGCCAAAACCAGGAAGCAAACCAAGTAAAGATTCTGGTAAGCCAAACACAGCATTCTCACTAGCAAAAATCATATCGCAACTTAATGCTAACTCACATCCACCGCCTAGTGCATAACCATTAACTGCAGCAACTACGGGAATTGGTAATTTTTCAAAATTAAAAAAACAATCTTGGGTTTTCTTAGAGTAACTGCCAGCCTGGGCACTAGAATACTCCAGCATAGAGGCAATATCTGCTCCGGCCACAAAAGCTTTTTCCCCACTACCAGTAAGATACAATCCTCTAACAGAATTAATATCAGCAGCTATTTCGCTCAACAACCTCTTACATTGCTTATCTAATTCAGCAACTAACTCAGGACTAAGAGCATTCAAAACTTTTGGTCGATTAAGTGTCCATTTTTCAATTGTCGCTCCACAGGCTAACTTTATTTTTTCAGTAATTAATAATTGTTCACTCATATGTATAAACTCCTTTTTTAGTTTTTCTACCCAGCCAACCTGCATTCACATAATTTCTCATTAGCGATGATGGCCTATACTTATCTTCTCCAAGTTCTTTGTGTAAAACTTCACAAATATACAAACAAGTATCAAGGCCAACAAAATCTGCCAATTGCAGCGGCCCCATTGGCACATTGGTTCCAAGCTTCATGCCAGTATCAATATCTTCAGCATTTGCTAATTTTTCATTAAGGGCAAAGAATGCTTCATTAATCCACGGCATAAGAATTCTATTAATAATAAATCCTGGAGAATCTTTACTGACCACAACTGTTTTTCCCAACGACTCAACAAACTGCCGAGTTTGTTTAAATACTTTTTCATTAGTACCAATTCCATTAATTAGCTCAACTAATTTCATTATTGGCACGGGGTTCATGAAATGCACACCCAAAAATTTATCAGGCCGAGAAATAGTTGCTGCCATTTTAGTAATACTTATTGAGGATGTGTTTGAAGCAAAAATACAATCTGGATTCATAATCTCATCTAGTTTCTTAAATAAATCTTTTTTAATTTCAAAATCTTCCACAACTGCCTCTATGCAAAAATCTGTTTCTTTATTTGCCTTGGCAAGATCATCAATATAATTAATTCGAGCTAAAATATTTTTTGGCTCTTCAGTGATTTTCTTTTTTTCAAATAATTTATTTAAAGACTTTTCAATAGTCTCTTTTGAACGATTCAAAGATGGCCCGTAGGAATCATAAAAAGTTACATTCACTCCATTTTGAGCAATCACTTGGCCAATTCCCGAACCCATTTGCCCAGCTCCAATTACTAAAACATTTTTAAAAATTTTACCGCTCATGAATTTAACTCTCCTACTCCTGTGGAGCCAAAGCCACCAGCACCTCTGCTGCTATCTTTTAATTCATTAACCCACTCATGAACTACGGGCACAACTTCTTTTAAACAACCTTGGCAAATTCTTTCACCATTTTTTATCTCCAAACTTTCTGCTCCTAATAATGTTAATAATACTTTAACTTCTCCCCGGTAATCAGAGTCGATTGTACCTACTCCATTTACAAGAGTTACTCCGTGTTTAAAGGCCAAGCCGCTTCTTGCTCGCAGTTGAAGCTCAAAGCCCTTAGGGATCTCAACGGCTAATCCAGTAGGAATTGCAGTAACCTTGCTCTTTTCAAGATTCATTTTTTCACCATCAAAGCTACTATATATATCAAAACAAGCTGCTTCATCTGAACCAAATTGGGGTAATTTTGCCTTGGGATGAAGTTTTTTCCATTTAATTTTTATCGTCATACATATGTTTAATATCAAACATAAATATTTTTGGCGAGGTTTGAAAAAAAATATAATCTAGCTCGGAAATTTTTTAGGGTGTTTTAAATAGGATCTCTAAATTTTACCAAAGATTTATGAAACATCCGAGCTAGATTATATTTCAGATAAAACCTCAAACCCCTTCAAGCTACCTACTATTGCATAACCAATAACTATTGAAGCCCCTTTAATCTTAAGCTTTAAAGCCAATTCATTTAAAGTGGCACCTGAACCAATAGCGTCATCAATTAATAATATATTTTTATAAGGAATATTATTAACATCTAAAAAAATAGTTTCTCGCGCATTAAGGATTCTTTCTGGAAGTTTTTTTAAAGATTTTTGAGCTATAGGAATTCCGTCACTTACAACTTTATGGAAAGAAATTATTGGCAAAGATATTTTTAATCTCTTAGAAAACTCTTTTAAAAAAGAAACTTTTCTTGGAATACTATGAGCTGCAAATGCCACTGCATTTATATCAAATTTTTGAATAAGATATTTTATGTCATCTTCACAAATCCTTGCTAATTCAATGATTGATTTTTTTTGTTGCCCAGACTTGCCAGCAGTCAATAAATTACCCAGGTGTGAGCGACCAAATTGAGGCAAGCTCCAAAAATCTGAATAGAAGACAAAATCTAAGTTTAATTTAGTAAAAGTATTTTTAATTTTTGAAGTTGCCGCTATTGGATTATCGTGAAAATTCTCATGCAAATCTTTATGATTAGTAATAAATTTATTTAACAACCGTTTAAACAAGTGCCCTTGATCAGTTGATTTACACCAGCTATTAAAACCCTCAGGCCCAGTAAGAAACTTGCCGGTTGGAGAAAGATATGAGTAATTTTTTTCTAAATATGCTTGTTCACTTTTAGTTAAATCAAAAGCTTTTTTGGATTTAGAATCTTTATTAAGATCATAGAATACTACTGGCGAAGAACCTTTTTTCACTAATAACTCTTGTAAAACCATTTTTTTCAAATGACGATGAACAGCCTGGGGAGATATTTGCAGGTATTCGATAATATCTTTTGGTTTTGATGCACCATTTTCATTTAAATAATGAATAATTTGGTTTTTGGAATTTTTCATCTATAGTTTATAGTTTACACTAAACTATAAACTATAGCAACAAATAAATCATAAGTTCAATTATTTCATATATTTAAGTAGACCTAAAAAAGGGACGGACCCCCTATATAGGCAAAAAAAGCAAGGCCCCAAAGCCATTAATTTATAGACATCATAAAAAGCACTGCCTATAATATGCCCAAATTTTCAATTGAAAGGAAAATATTTATGAACAAACAACAATCCCCCCTACTACTTATTGCTTTTCTTGCAGTAACTCTTATTTCTTGTAAAGATGTAAAAAACGACAATCCATCATCTTCAGTAAATCTAACTGAAACTAAAGAAGTTACGAAAGATGCAAAAGAAGCTACTGCTGATAAAGCAACTGATTTAAAAGAAGCTGCTACTGATAAAGCAACTGATTTAAAAGAAGCTGCTACTGATAAAGCAACTGATGTAAAAGAAGCTGCTACTGATAAAGCAACTGATGTAAAAGAAGCTGCTACTGATAAAGCAACTGATGTAAAAGAAGCTGCTACTGATAAAGTAACTGATGTAAAAGAAGCTACTACTGAAAAAGCAACTGAAGTAAAAGAAGCTACTGCTGATAAAGCAACTGATGTAAAAGAAGCTACTGCTGATAAAGCAACTGATGTAAAAGAAGCTGCTACTGAAAAAGCAACTGAAGTAAAAGAAGCTGCTACTGATAAAGCAACTGAAGTAAAAGAAGCTGCTACTGATAAAGCAACTGATGTAAAAGAAGCTACTACTGATAAAGCAACTGACGTTAAAGAAGCTGCTGCTGAAAAAGCAACTGAAGTAAAAGAAGCTGCTGCTGAAAAAGCAACTGAAGTAAAAGAAGCTGCTACTGAAAAAGCAACTGATTTAAAAGAAGCTGCTGCTGAAAAAGCAACTGATGTAAAAGAAGCTACTACTGAAAAAGCAACTGATGTAAAAGAAGCTGCTACTGAAAAAGCAACTGATTTAAAAGAAGCTGTTGCTGATAAAGCAACTGAAGTAAAAGAAGCTGCTACTGATAAAGCAACTGATGTAAAAGAAGCTACTACTGATAAAGCAACTGAAGTAAAAGAAGCTGCTACTGAAAAAGCAACTGAAGTAAAAGAAGCTGCTACTGATAAAGCAACTGAAGTAAAAGAAGCTGCTACTGAAAAAGCAACTGAAGTAAAAGAAGCTGCTACTGATAAAGCAACTGAAGTAAAAGAAGCTGCTGCTGAAAAAGCAACTGAAGTAAAAGAAGCTGCTGCTGAAAAAGCAACTGATGTAAAAGAAGCTACTGCTGATAAAGCAACTGATGTAAAAGAAGCTACTGCTGATAAAGCAACTGATTTAAAAGAAGCTGCTACTGATAAAGCAACTGATGTAAAAGAAGCTGCTACTGATAAAGCAACTGATGTAAAAGAAGCTGCTGCTGATAAAGCAACTGATGTAAAAGAAGCTGCTACTGATAAAGCAACTGACGTTAAAGAAGCTGCTACTGATAAAGCAACTGACGTTAAAGAAGCTGCTACTGAAAAAGCAACTGACGTTAAAGAAGCTGCTACTGAAAAAGCAACTGAAGTAAAAGAAGCCGCTGCTGATAAAGCAACTGACGCTAAAGAAGCTGCTGAAAGCCCACTTGGTTTTGATGTAAATGAAAAAGTTCCAGTTTTTGGTTCTCAATTAAATTCAAGTATTGATTTTGGTGATATCGACACAGCAAAAGAATTAATTAAAAATGGTGCAGACGTTAACGTACAAACTACTAATACTAAAGAAACAGCATTACACCTTGCAGTTGACTCTGACAAAGACACAACTGAACTTGTTGAAATTCTTTTAAGTGTTGAAGACATTGATCTTGAACTTAAAGATTCTGAAGGCAAAACCGCATTAGATCTAGCTAAAGAACAAAAGAAAACTAAATTAGTAAAATTAATAACTGATAAAAAATAAAAATTAATATTTTATTAAAATAAAAAACCCCATTGTTAAGAGCATCCTCTCTTAACAATGGGGTTTTTTATTTTCTTCGAATCTAACTTATAATTAAATCGACAAACTTTAAATACCTAAGCTGCGGGCATGCATGTGGATAAGGGTGATCAAAACCCTGACCACTAACCCTAAGTATTCTTCCAGTCTTCCGTGATTTAGACAATGCTTCAGTTATAATAATATTAAAATCTTCAAAACTAATATGACTAGAGCATGAACTTAAAACCAAATGTCCTTGTTTTTTCACTTTTTTGGCTGCAACACTAAAACAATCAATATATTTTAATATTGCCTGAGACTTAGTTTTCTCTGACTTAGCAAGCGAGGGTGGATCACAAATAACCACATCAAATTGCTCATTGAACTCTCTTAGTTGCTCAAAAATATTCATCTTGATAGTTTTATGCTTTTCTGGGTCTAAGCTATTAAGTTGCCAGTTTTTAGTTGCTAAATCTAATGCTCCTTGGGCAACATCCACGCTGGTAACACTACTTGCCCCACCAATTCCTGCACTAATTGAAAATCCACCAGTGTAACTAAACAAGTTCAATATTGATTTATCAGCAGAAATATTTTTTATGTATTCCCTATTTTCTCGTTGATCTAGAAAAAATCCAGTCTTCTGGCCCTTTTCAATATCAACAAAAAAGCTACAATTGTTTTCTTTAACCTCAACTTTAGTACTAGCTAGATTTTCTCCCCAAAATTTAATTTTGGTTTTGGCATCATGCCTGGGCTTGTAAAAAACACTAGTGCATCTTGTATTAGCCAATATCCATTTAGCTAACCAGTCCTGATCCCAGAACTCATATGGACCTATTCCATCAAATTGTATAACCGCTACCTTGTTATAAACATCGCAAATAAAACCAGGCAACAAATCTCCTTCACCATTTACCAATCGATAACAATTATTTTGCTCGGTATTCAAGGGCTTTCTTAATTTTGCCGCTTCAAACAAAAGGTTTTCATAGTAACTGATATCTGGAGCTTGAGATTTGGTTGATAATATTCGAACAGCAAGTTGACTGTTTGGAGAATAAAATCCCCAAGCCACAAATTCATTTTTTTTGCTAACAATTCTACACAGTGAAACTTCTTGGTTTTGATTGGCAGGAGCCAAGGCTTGATCATACAACCATGGATTACCCTGCAAGATAACTTTCTTAAGATCTTTTTTTAATTTTATTGTAATAATTTTATTCATTTAATTTTATATTCCAAGAAAAGCATATTGAGTTTATATCAAAATATTATTCTTTTGGCTATTAACAAAATAATTCAAAACAAACTCAATTCGCTAAGAAAAACTATCCATGAAAAAACTCCAAAACTGCTTCTGTAATTTTGAGTAATACAATTGTTTTTTTCTCACCATATATACGGGAACCATTAAACTCTTATATTTATTAACTATCACTATACTTTTTGCTTTAACCAAATGCCTAGGAGCAATTGCGCACCCCATTCCCAGCGCCACAGAATCAATCAATGAATAAATATCATCTACATAAATCCTTCTATATTTTGGTGTCTTCCCTGATTGTAATAACCAAAAATTTTTGGTGGTTGTGTCTTTCTCATCATGATCAATAAATTTTTCATATTTATTTAATTTATTTTTTGAGCTATTTTTTGACTTATGCTGAATTAAAACATTTTCTTCACTCATCAAATGAATGCTTTCGTATTTTAACTCATCAAATTCTTCAGATGAAAACACTACATCCACAAAGTTCTTATCCAATAAATATTTCAACTCATGCAGTTCTTTACTAATTAATTTAATATTAATATTGGGATTATTATTAAAGAATTTACTTAAAGGATTCAAAGCCATTGATCTATTAAAAGATGAAAAACCACCAAGAAACAGGTTGCCGCTGAGTCCTTCTTTGTCATTATTTTTAAGATTAAATAAAGTGTCTTCTTCAAGTTTTTCATTTTCAATACAATGCTGAAATAAAATTTTTCCAGACTCCGTTAGAGAAATTCCTGATTTTTCTCGCAGAATTAAAGTTAGTTCCAATTCATCTTCTAATTTTAATATTCTTTGGGAAAGAGCAGATTGAGTAATTAATAACTTTTGAGCAGCAAGTGTGAAGTTACTGCATTTTGCTGTTTCAAAAAAAGCTAAAAGTTGGGTTGAGGATATTTTCATTATTAGTTTTATTAATGTATATATTAATATTATTAATTTTATTAATCAAGTGTTTTTTTGTACTTTAGTTTGTGGGGGAGGGATTTATGAAAGGTAACAACAATTATGAACAAAATAACAATAACCATCTTATCGATTTTAGCCAGTCTAAATTCCTAAGCAGGAACAAGCTCCGAGAATAGACTAAATGCCACTGCTGCTGATTATTCATCAACACAGGTTTATGGCAATAGTAACCGAGGAGCATCTGCTGAATGGATCAATGGCACAGAAGTGCCAGCCGGAAGCATCGGCTACATAATCGCTAAACCCACTTCTTTTAAAAAGTGGATTGGCAAAGAAACAAAATTCTGGAAAGTTGTTAAAGGCCCCTACAAAGCAGGCGCTACTTATGGACAAGGTGAAGCCACTCTTTTGCTAGACAGAGGTGTAGACACCTTTTCAGAAAAGTTTGTGGTGACCAACAAAGACGGAATTGGATTCTATCTTAGAGTGCATCTTTCACTAGAAATTGATGAAGGAACCAATGAAAAAGAATTTACTGAAAACATCCAAGACATTGTTGAGAATTTCAATGGTGCTAGCTGGTATTTAACCATTCAAGAAGAAATCAGAACTATCATAAGACAAAATGTAGGCGAGGATTCAGAACTGTCAGAGGATGGCTCATCTGTTGATATTGAAAATCTTTTTATCCCAAGCTACCAAAAATCTAAATCTAACGATATTCAAAGTGCAATTGAAGAATATTTAGTAGACACTCCATTTTTAATAAACAAAGTCAGCATTGGCGGAATCCAAAAAGACCCAAGCATGTTAGCAATTGATGAAATGGGTGAAAGAGATCTTAAAAACAAAGAGTGGCAAGAACTTAATGCACAAAAAGAAGAAGCACTAGAAGCATCTTTACTGAAACTTGCAGAAGCAAAAAGAGTACGATTACTATTTGAAGCAGAAACTGAGGCTCTAACTGCTCAAGCTAAATCAAAAGGAATAACCAAAGAGCAATTAATTCAGGAGTACATTAAAGCAATAACTCAATCACCAAACAGCAAGCTATTTATTATTCCAACTGACGAAACTGGAATGCCAAAACTCAATATGGTTAAAGAATTCATTAACAAGGAAATTCCCCAAACTATTGAACCTTTAAAATAAGATAGTAATAATTATTTTTTTAAACACCTGCCATGGCTTAGTTCACAAACTAAGCCATGGCAGGTGTTTTTTTTTCATATATGTTCTTTCAATTCTTGGCTTTTATCACCACTTTAGTGCGTAATAATTTTATTCTTATCTTTTAGGTCTTGAAGTGTTTGATGTTTGCTAGATACAATAAAAACAGATGCACAAAATATAGCTGTGAGCTCACTGAAGATTTTAAGCTACTAATTTAATAATATCTTCTTTTTTGAATCTAAAATCTTTTCCTTTTTTAGTGTATTTGACTTTGCCTTCTTTGATTCGGCGACGCATGGTTGACTCAGATATACCTAAGAATGAGCAGGCTTCCTGAAGGGTCATTTTGTCTGAGCTTTTAAATAATTCCATAGAATTTGTTATGTCGATACCTATAACATGGCCCTTTTTGTTATAGCGAGTGATAATTCCATTTTTAAAAACAGATTTTGCTTCAATTTCATCGCTATAGTCTATTGATAGGTGATCTATTTTAACGTCGTGATATACTTTCATTTTTTTACCTCAAAATTTACCATTACAGTGATAATCTCATAGTTGGTTTTTAATTTAACTAGTGTTACAGCTGCAATCATATTGTCCTTTCGATTCTTAATTTTTTTGTAATAAATAAACTTATCTCGAGATTGCTTAATAACTCCATCTGGCTTTGTTAAAATTTGTTCAATTACGTTATGAGCAATCTTTCTCTGAAACATCCTTTCTACGGAGTGCGGTCGATACTTTATTATCACATATAAATTATGCCTTAAATTTAACATGTGGTCAACAACTATTCAACAACTATTCACTCATATTCGAGCTTTCCTGCTTGTATTTGTAATTTTCACACTGCCTTTATCTTTCTTTCTTTGGGGACGGACACTTTTTTGCTGGCTGACTTAAATGCTGTAAGCATAAGTAATTATTGTAATAACATGCTTTGCAGCTTAGAATGCGGAGGATGTGAAAAAGTGCTCCACCCCTTATTAATAATAATTAATTGATATTATACTTCTTTAGCTATTAATAAAAATAGTATAGATTATTAATAATTATGATTACAACCACTTCCGAGACAATTCCTGGAAAAGAAATAACAGAAATTATATCTATTGCTAGAGGCAGTACTGTTAGATCTCGTGACTTTATTAGAGACTGGACTGCATCATTAAAGAATATTGTAGGCGGTGAAATCGATGAATACACTAAGCTACAAGCTGACTCTAGAGAACAAGCTATTCAAAGAATGATTCATGATGCCCAAATACAAGGTGCAGACGCTATTATTAATGTCCGATTTTCTACTTCGGTAATTGCCCATGGTACATCTGAAATGCTCGCTTATGGCACAGCCGTAAAAATCAAATAATATTTTGCTAGCTGATTTATTTATTTATTTTATCTATGGAGTTTTTTTTGTAATTTTCTGTGCCTTAGTTGTATTCTTTTATTTTTCTCAAAAAGAAAAAGCAGAAACAGAAAATTTTGAAGAAAGAAACAACTAAGTATTAATAATAATTTTTAGATAAGTTCTTATTATTAACTGATAGCTTCAAAGAAACACATTAAGACACCAATTACATTATTCATAAATCATTACATAATCTTTCTTTTACTTGCAATAAAAATTTTCAGTTGTTAAAAACATCGGATATGAATACAAAAATTATTTTAATAACTCTTATTTTTTCTTTGTCAGCTTGCTTTAATTCCAATTCTTCCAAAAATATAACATCAGCTAAAACCGAAGGCTCTATCGACTATAGAAATAAAAACTTGAACCTTGTCTGCAGCTTAGAAGAACCAAATACCACGCCTACAAAAGATAAAGACAATTCTGATTTTATGTCACAAAACACGGAACTTAAAAACTTCAACTTGAATTTAAAAAAAGCTGCTGAAGAAAATCAAGCTAAATGTATAAATATTGTAAAAAAATATTACCCTAACCTTAAAGGCATAAATCATTTTAATAAAAATCTTAAAAGATTTCAAAACAAGAAATGCAATAAACTTGCTGAATTGAACAGCATAGCTATTAATATAGCATCTACTGAAAAAAGCCCAATGGACTTGGAAAAAGTGCTTGCTAAAAATTCCAAGAAAGTGGGGATTTCTTTTGAAAAATGTATTATGTTAACAAAAAAGTACATGAAAAATTTTGAAGCTCAATTTAATACTGCTAAATTAAAAAAAATGAAAGCTGAGATTGATACTTCCCTACAAACCACTCTAAATGAATACATTAATAAGAGCATAAAATAATAAAAAGGCATCTAATAGATTTTATTATTTAGAAACACTCTAAAGACACTTAAATAAACAATTTAATATTTGACTACTTAAGCTAATTTATTATTAAATTGTATTATGAATTTAACTAAAATATTAATTATTGTATCAGTATTTATTGTTGGAAATATTTTCAGCGAAACAACTACATCAGCAAAAACCTTTGAACAACACTCTAAAGAAATTGAATTAAATAAAAAATTATTTACAGAAGTGCAAAAACGGATAAAAAATCATTCTGCTTTAAGCGAACACAATCAAATTGAGAAATCAAAAAAACTAGATCAACAAACCTCTAAAATTTTAAAAAAAACAATCAAAGCATTGAAAAAAGCCGGAAAACAAAGTCTTAAAGAAATTACTAAAATTTTAAAAAACGGGGGCGATGTAAATGCTAAAAATAGTGAAAAGCAAACACCACTTCACCTTTCGTCCTCTATAGGAGATAAAAGTTTGGCAAATATGCTTTTAAAAAACGGAGCTGATGTAAATGCTAAGAGCTATAGTGGTAAAACTCCCATTATAAGTGCAGTCATTAATGATCAACTTGAACTAATTAAATTCCTTATTGAAAAAGGGGCTGATGTAAATGCTACAACGAAGAAGCAGAGAACCTCACTACATTATTCTGTAGAGAAAAAAGACACCCAAATCTCTAAATTATTATTAAAAAACGGGGCTGAAGTAAATGCTAAAGATCAATACGAAAATACACCAATCCACGTTGCTGCTAATAATGGAAGAGAACAACAAGCTGTTCTACTAATATCAAATGGGGCTGATATAAATGCAAAGGAATGGACTAAATCGTCTGCACTTCACCTTGCAGCTTCCTCAGGCTTTATTGAAACTGTAAAAGTGTTGATAAAAAACGGAGCCAATGTAAATATAACCAATAAGTCAAGAGACACCCCTCTTCATGATGCTGCCGCAAATGGAAGACTCAACATAGTAATGCTTCTTATAGAAAATGGCGCCAAAATAAATACAAAAGGAAATTTAGGAAATACACCTTTATTAATGGCCCTTGGCGAAGGAAACACTGACGTAGCAAAACTATTAATAAATAATTTTTCAGACCTAAAAACTGCAAACAATGATCAAGACACTCCACTGCACATTACTAGCACTAAAGGGAATGAAGAAATAACTAAAATTTTATTAGAGAAAAATGTAGAAATTAATATAAAAAATCGCCACAATTCAACACCCCTATCAAATGCAACTTTTCATAATAATCCAAAAATAGTTTTAATGTTATTAGCAAAAGGGGCTGATGTTGATTTTAAAGGCAGCAACAGTAGAACCCCTTTATACGTAGCTATACAATATGGTCAATCTAATATAGCTTCAATCCTTATAGAAAATGGCTCTGATATTAATAGTAAAGACAGATTTGGACAATCAGTACTTCACAATGCAGTAGATAATAACCATTTTGATATTGTAAAAATGTTAGTAGAGAAGGGATCAAATTTAAATGCAGTTAATAAAAACATGAAAACCCCCCTGCAAGTTGCAACTAAAAATGGTTATGATGATATTTCAAAATATCTTCAAGAAAAATCAACGCCAACTTCAATATCACTTTAACTTACAATCTTTTTTAATAATTTTGATCCCCATTATTAAAAGCTTTTAGAGCTAATAAATGTCTAAGCACAAATAGAAAAATTCAATTATGTATATCGCCATCAATACTCCTAGACCATTTATCTTTCTTTTTTTTGCTTTACTTATTAATAGCTGTTCACATTTACCATTGAAATCACCAAACCTGGCATTTGATACTCTTGAAGATTTAAATAGCATATCAAAGCCAAACTTAAATCATAAAATAACTACTCAAGAAAAATCTGAAAATGTTTTTCATTATTGGTTATTGCACTCTCCCAACCAAAAAATACTAGTACTTCCTCCAAATTCAAAATATTCATTATCCGCTACTACATTTTGTTTAAACTCTAAAAAGGGAATCCCAAGTAAATATGAGCTGTACAGTTGGAAAAAATACAATCGTGCAAACAATTTGTTAAAAAAAATAATTAATCATCAAAAAAATGGAAAAATTAATCGTGAATTCGCCCAAAAGTTAATCTGGAAAATAAAAGCTAAAACTTACATTGAAAATTACAGTAGTAAAGAGCTTTCTATTTTAAGTTCGATTGAAAGAAATATTTATCTTATTTTGCCATCAAAACCAAAAGCAGACATTAAAAACCTAATTTTAAAACATGTTCCATTTGCTTCTAATGTAAAAGAAATTTACACAACCGTAGAAAATAACAAAAAGATATTTAAAAATAAAATTAAAACTTACGAAGATTTTAGAAGTGAAATACTAAACATTAGTTCAAAACATCCTGAACAATTATATTCAAAAATCCTCCCTATAAATGGAACAAAATTATATTCAAGCCATATAAGCAATAGCTACTATAATCAAATGATCACTATTTATAATCCAACAAGATTTTATCAAGAATTAAATCTAAATGAATATTATTTTTCACCAAGAAGAAAAGACATCCAAGATATTGGTGTATTTTACACTCAAAACAGACCATACAGTCACAAAGAAGAGCTAAAAGCACTACAAAAGATATATGGAAAAGAAGCTAAAAAATTACTGAATTTGCATTGGAGTACAAGACTCGCTTCAAATCTTTATGAAGCAACATCTGGAAAAGATGTTGTTTATCAAAAACCTATATCTAAAAAAAAAAGAGCTATTGCACTTAAAAATATTCTTACTGATAGCTTGGCTTTGAAGTCTTTAGCTAGATTTACAAAAGCACCTTTAAATAAAAAAGCCCAAGTTTTTAAGTGGTTAATTAAAGATGCTAAACGTGTTATAGAATATTCACCCCGTTTAGATGTTGAGCTTCTAAATTTAGAAGAAAAGCTTATAAACGAATAATTTTAGCTTATAAATCATATCAATATTTAAAATTTGAAATTAAGTCTTCTCTTGGTTCTTTAATTTAGGTCTAACCATATATTTTATTTTATTTGGGGACGGACACTTTTTTGCTGGCTGGCTTAAAAGCTGTAAGTATAAGTAATTATTGTAATAACATGCTTTGCAGCTTAGAATGAGGAGAATGAGCAAAAAGGGTCCGTCCCTAATTGTTAGGGGGAGATGTCAAAAGATGGGTAAGTGGTGGCAATTAATAGGGTCTTGAAGTGTTTGATGTTTGCTAGATACAATAAAAACAGATGCGCAAAATAGGAAAAAGTGATAAAATACAGCCTCAAAGCATGAGACGGTTATTGTTTGTTTTTTCTATCATCGCAGCCCTTGCCACAGGCTATGAATCAATCCGTGTTGCTGAACAAAGAAACAAAGACCTTAAATACAAAGGTTTGAGTAGAGTTATAAACTTGGAAACCAATGAGTTAGTTCCTGCTCTTTTGAATATTGATGATGGTTTTGAATGGGAAATTACCAATAAAGATTTTAAAGACGCTGATACTTATTCTGCTTGGATTAATGAAGCATTCACTATTGTAGAAGAAAATCTTGAAGAGGTGCTGCCACCAAATAGTGCAAAACCATTTTACTCCAAAACTAAAAATAACAACCAAACTAATAATAATCGTCCCAAAATCTCAATACAATTTGATAAAAAACTTTCTTCTAGTAAAAAAGGTGAATATAAACTCTTTACCAATAGATCAAATAATAAAATACTAAATTGTAATATTAAAATTAATCCTCAAAATATTTATTCAGGCCTAGACTTAGTTAAAGAAAATCATGAGAGTATTGAAAAAATAAAAAACAACCAAGCTCATCCATTAAGAACAACTTTAATTGAACAGGAAAATAACAACCCTACCCATGGAACAAAACAATATATCCAAGAAGTAACCAAAAGCCCCAATGGCTCACTACCACCTAAAGCTTCAATGTTTAAAGACTATTTTATTTCAGTAATGATGGCTGAGCTTGTAGGGTGCCTTGGCATTGAAGACATGCACACCAGTAACTATTATAAAAACTCAGACGGCACCAATGTTGCGGTTAATGCTTACTCAACAGTTGAACAAAAAATGATATTGGCCAGAAAAAAAGATATTGGCTCATTAAACAAAGCAATACTTTCTCACTACTACAATAAAAACATAAATACCCCCAATCCTTTTGAGGGAGTTGGCGGCATGTATTATTGCTCTATCGAGGAAGATTCAAATACTATGATTGGCGATGAGCAAAGATTGTTCGACAATCACAATAAAAACCATGTTAAATTCTGTGATCCCTACTCTAGCGGAAATCCAATCGATAGCTTTATGTACGACATAACCATGAAAGAAATAAAGGCGCATGGATATTACACTGATTATAAAAATGGTAACAAAGATAGTAAAAGTTATTTTAACTCTATGGTTTCAAGCTTTAGTAATATTGGTACATTATACAAATATATTTTTAATCCTAGCGCTCCAACCAAGATAAGACTTCAAGCACTTAAAGTTTTCAAAGCAAAGTTTAGTGATGCAAGTAAGCTGCTTAGTTTTTTTGATAAAAAATATGGAAGACTTACTTGGGTAGCCGAAGAAAACACTATAAATTTTTTAGCTTTATTTAAAGAGTACCTCCAAGACAACTCTGACCTTAAAAACAATTCTAGCGAATCAATGATGCGCAAATTAAAACAAGATCCAATTGGCAGAGAATTAGCAAATACTATTTTTGATTTACAAGATAAATTTAATAAAAGATTGAATGCACAGGAATCAAGCGATGAAAACATACCTTTCAGGCCTAACCTAAATCAATCACTAAGCCTGTTTCCAAACATAGCCAATGAAAATGATGATACTAGTGTATTTTTAGACACTAACTTTTTTGATCAAAACATAGTTCAAAGAGGGGTAGACATATCGCCTATGGAACAAAATATTTTTATTAAAGCATTTAAAAATCATGCATTAACTGGCGTTAATCCGCCAAGCGATGAAGTTAATAAACTTCATGAAGAATTATATTCAGGTAAAGCTATTAGTAAATTTCACAATAAAAATTAAAGTTCACCTTTTAAAAGCGAAGCAGAATTATTTTCTACCGCTCCAGTGTGCGATTTCTTTACTTCTAATGTTGGGCTGGCTTTTTTCACATTACTTTCAGCTAAAGTTGCAGCGCTTGTTACCCTGGGTTCCTCAATGCTTTCTTCGGACATGGCCATGGTTTGCACCATATTTAAATACTGATCAAGATCATTGTCTGTTATAAAGTTAAAAAAATACTCTTTTTTCTCCTGAATCGATTTTGGAACTTTTTCAAAGGCAAAGGATGAATTGTGAACGTCAAAACATGTTCCAAATTTACAAATATCTGCATTGGGGTTTTTGTTTAGCATTAATGCTATTACATGTTTTTGATCATCACTAAGGCCCAATACTTTTCCTTCATCAAAAAATAAGTCTTCAAATTTAAAATCAAAGGAGCCAACTATTTTTGCAAGCTTGGCATTATATAAATTATTATGATCACACTCACCTGGAGTGTTGGACGGATTAGCAATATGTTCTAATGTATTTTCGGAGAGATAATCTGCGCAAGGAGTTTTTGAAACAACTTCCTCATTGTATGGTTTAGATTCGTTACTAGCAATTTCTGGAGGCTTAGTTGCAGGTGGAGGCTTAGTTGCAGGTGGAGGTGTAGATGGAGGAACAGCAGCAAGATCTTCTACTTCAATTACTGGAGGTGGTGAAACGTCTACTGGAGCCGGTGATCTTGCAACAGTCTGATTAGGTTGTTGCTGCGGGCTTCGAACTGGGTTTGGCTTTGCTACTGGAGTGGGTGCAATGATTGGTGGAGCATCGCTGGGCTCTGGAGTTGTTTGTGTAAAGGCTTTAAGATTTTTTAAATCCTCATCTTCATCTTTGCCTTCTTCTTCTTCCTCAAGATGGGCAAGCATGTTTGGTTCATGGGATTTAACAATTAGACTTTCGGCTATTGTTTCTACTTTTGTAGTTTTGTTTTTTGTATTTTTGTTTTTTGCAGCGTCGGTGTTTCTCTTAACTTTACCTTGGAATTTATTAATTTCTTCTTCGCTAATTACTGCATGATTTGAGAGCTTATCATTAAGCGCTACACTTTCATCTTTGCTCATTAGACTGGCAACATTTTCCCCAAGATCATCAAGAGCAGACTTTACTGTGTTCATTGGCTTGCTATCATTTGTTGGCGATTCTAAATCATTAATATTACTTATTTCATTAACTGGTGAATTTGTTTCACTATCTAATTCATTTGCTAAATCTGGAATTGCTTCTTTACTTGGAATTACTTGGTTATCATCCATTGCCTTAGCAAGATCTTGATTACTTGCTGGCGCACGAAGTGCTTCGGGGTTAACTGCTTGATTGTTTGCTAGCTCTGCTTGTGCAGGCATTTCTTGCTCAAGCTTTTGGCTTTGAGCATTTTCTGAATCTGCTGCCACATCAGCTTCCGGGTTTGAATCAGAATATCCATTGCCATCATCAGCATAAGAGTCTTCACTAACTTCATTAGCCATTGAATCAGAATCACCATCGGACACTTCAACACCGCTATTGCTATCGGTAATTGCGCTATCCATATTTGGTGTATTTGCTACATCAACACTTGCTAATGAATCATTTGCTATTGCTTCAGGATTTATATTATCTGCATCTGTACCAACCAGACCATCCACCCCTTCTGCAGCTCCGGTATCTTCAACACCACCTGCTTCATTACTGGCAATACCAGCTGCTGGATTACTATTGCTTGAATCGCTTCCACCACTTCCACTTCCTCCAAGACCTGAACTTGAAAGTTCATCATCAAAGAATGTGTCTATTTTCTCAAAAAGATCTTTTACTGATCCTGATTTAGATTTTTTTAAAACCTTGGTTGGAATATTATAGTTTTTAAATATACTTTCTATACTTGCTGCTTGGATATCTGCTGATGAGCTTGAGGAAAATATTTTAGTTAATTCTTCCTTTACTCGCTCAATCTTGGCTGCTGTATATAGTGAACTAACAATGCTTAGTGCCTTATCCAGTGAACCGCCATTTAAATTTGCTGTTACCGTGGCCACTACATCAATTTCCTCTGCTAGCTGTTGAGAGTTTTCTATCGACAGCACTCCACTACTTGGCACCACTGCCTTTACATATCCTGGACTATATAGCAGAAGTGCCAATAGCATATAATGATACATAAATTTATTCCTCATATATATATTGTATTAAATTAACAGTTAATGAATTGTTAAAAGACTGTAAATTTACGGTTAATATTAGTTTTATGACTTTATTAACACTTGGAGGAGGATAAATTTGTTACAATCAAAGTAAAGATCATGGAAAACCACAACCCATTTTTTATTATAAACAATAAATGGATAAAAATCTGTTTGGTGCTTTTTGCTTGTACTACAAGTGGATTTATATCTTCGGACAATTCATCAACAGATGCCTACTCCAGAGAAAAACTAAATCCAGTTAAAGATAATAATTTTGCTACTAAACAAAACTATTTACAGTTTGCTGATTGTCATGTTTCCGATAAATATATATATAGTAAAAACTCAGATCTTAAACTTAAATTACTACAAACCTATAGAGAGCTTGAAGAAAAAAGAGCCAAGCTTAATATTCCCAACCCCTCGATAAGCCCTGATCACAAAAAAAAGATTGCCCATTTAAAATTAATTACAAAAAACTTAAATGTACTCAAAACCAATCCACGCCCTGAGACAATGCCCCTTGGGTACCTAAGATGGTGTTATAAAAATTGGAAATCAAATTTAAAAAACTTATTCACTGAAGTAAATTCCAGCATCAGCACTACTCGTGGCTGGAACAAAGCTCTTGGTGAGTTGTATTTAGTAAAAGACAACAAAGACAAAGCAGCATATTATTTTACTAAAGAACAAAAACTTGATACCGAAAACTTAGCCGTAGCAAATAAAATACATTCATTAAAAAGCCATAATTCAAATTCTAATATTACCAGCCTAGATCCACTATTTATTGTCGCGGATAACACAAATAATGATCCAATTAAAAGATCCAAAGCATATAGAAAAATCGCCAGTGTTTATCAAAACAATAAATCTCAATCTTATCGATCAATTGAATTTTTAAAAAAATCAGCAACACTAAATCCAAACCAACCAATGGTGCTAAAAGTGTTAGCCAAGCATTACCTTAAGACTGGAAATCCAATTAATGCTCAAAAATATATTGATCAGATACTAAAATCAGATGGATCTAATGTATTTGCCCTAGAACAAAGTGGATTTTATTACTTATACCAAGGGAAACCAAAATCAGCCCTTCATACCTGGAAACAAATTCCAATTGAGCAACAATCAATAGATGTTATTGAATTAACTAAGATTGCTAACCAATGGCAGTTGTTAACCAAGGACTTTTCTACCGAAAGCATTAAAAGAAAAATTAAGAATAATAACATATCTAATCTAAATAAAAGTTTTTATGATTTTTTCATTAAAAAACTTTCAACTGCCCCAACTACTGCGGAAAAGTTTAAAAATGCCCAAAAAGCAGCAATTTTTGCCCCTACACCCAATGATCGTCAAATTCCCGTCAGCTTTATTGTGGATTTTATTCATAAAAGCTCCGGATCAGTTAATCCCCAAGCACTTAAAGTGGACATTAATTACATAAAATCAATTATTAAAGGCTCAGCACTAAGCAAATTAGATAATCAAAAATTAATTTCTTTGGCATTAAAAGTAAATGATCAAAGCTGGCTAGCTGAATTAAAAAAATAATTAGGGTAAACTAAAATTACACATGGGCGGGGCTTGGAAAACATTGAGGTGTATTTGTTTACAAAACAAATCTCTGCTTGGTTTTTCTTTGTTTTTTTTCTATTGCACTACCTCCCATTCATCACCTGAAATGAAACGCTTTATGCCTACAGGCTGGAGCAAATGCATTGAAAGCCAAAAAGCAGAAGATAGTAACAACATTAATTTCTATCTTCATTGTGATTACAGTAAATTTATTATCACCGCTAAAAAAACATCCCTAAGGCCATCTGATAAATTAGTGATGTTAAAAATAATTCACCAAAACATGATAGCCCTTAGTACTAAAAAAATTGCTATTAAAAGCACCGTTAAACCGGCAACAAAAAAACAACCTGGATTTTTAGCAAAAATTATTAATCCTCTAGTAAAACTTTACCAAACAACAACCAATCAAATTCCACAACAAAGAAAAATAGCCTCTGCTAAAACTAAATATAAAACTGTTATAACTAAAAACCTTGATGGTTTTGATAAACATTTGGACGATGGCTATTACTTCCTATCTCAGTTGCTTGGCAGCAAAGATAAAAGTCGCCATCAGGGCAAGCTAGCCTATTATGGCTCACTTGCTTGGGTGAATATATTGTTATTCGCTGAGCAATACCCAAGACTTACTAAATTCATTAATGATAATAATAGTTTTTTTACTGAAAAGCGCTCTAACAGAAAAAAAATTGCTCTTTTAAAATTAATAACTAATGAAACCAAGCAATCAAAAAATCAAGAATTAAAAAAATGGCTAGCATCTCAATTTGGTAATCTTAAGGTGAAAGATTACGGCAATGATTATTTCTATATTACTAGCCAAAAAATAAAATTAAGTCCTAAAAAATATTTATCTACTAATACTATTCATAAACTTTACTGGGCCTACCCAGAACACCGAGAAGATTTAGTTAAAATCTTACTAGATAATAAATATATTTATTCAGTCCCCAATATTGATACCATGAGCTGGACATTGCAAAATAAATATTTTCGAGCTTTAATTAAGAATCTTAAAACCGAAAAAGTTAATAATATTCTTAATCAACTTTTAGCCAAAGACTCCAAAGTAAGCAAAGATATAATGTGGAACAGATTAAAGCTTCACATGAGAGTGCTAAGATTACTGGACCAAAGAGACAAGATTGAACAAACCTTAAACCAATATTTAGCTAAAGGAAGATTTTTAGCTGGCAACAAGAAATCTTATGACCATTTTAAAAAACGCTACGAAGTAATCAGACTTTATTGGAATTACATTGATAACGATATTGCCTATAAAAAAATCAACCAATTCATAAAAGATGTTAAAAAAATAAACAAAAAATACTTACTAGAAAAAGCCTATTTTATGCTGGCTAGAATCACAGAACAAACACAAAGCCCAGAAAGCAGCATTAAACAAATTCGATTAAGCCTTAGCGAAAAACTAACATATAGCTACAAATTAAATCTTGAATGGCGTTTGTTTTATTTATTATTTGAAAAAGGCCAAAAGCTAAACAAATTCACCGAAGCCAGAGCGCAGCTTAGACATATAGATAAAAAATATAACGAACCACTATCCCAGATAAATTACTGGTATGGACTGAGTTATTTGCAAAAAGGTGAAAAAGTTAACGCCAAACAATACTTCCTTAAAGGATATAAAAACGATCCATATTCTTATTATTCTAATCTTTGCGGCATTCACTTACGGAAACTAAAATATAATTTAACTAACTGGAATTTTAAATCTCCAAGTCCCTGGCTTGCCAGTGACAACAAAACCAAACAATGGAAACAACCAAACTGGGAAAGTTATTTTAGTAAAGACCAAGTGAAATTAACCAGCCCTGACTTTGCCCCAATCCTACTGGCCTATCAGCTTCAGCAAGCAGGAGAAATTGATTTTGCTATTAAAGAAATTAAAGCCATCAGTAAAACTTTATGGAAAAGAACATTTTCTAAAAAATATTTTTACAATAATCGCATGGAATTAAATCGTGATGTGGCATGGATTCATTTGGCTATTGGCAACACAATTGGCTCACTTCAAGTGGCCGAGATTAATCGTAAGGCTTTTGGCTTTGAAAGTGGCCGAGAAGATTTTGATTATCTTTATCCATTAAAGTATAAAGATATAGTTTTTAATCAAGCCAAAGTTTATGAAGTATATCCTTGGCTTGCTATAAGCTTAATTAGGCAAGAAAGCGCCTTTAACCCCCAAGCTAAATCCATTGCTAATGCCCTTGGATTAATGCAAGTTATCCCTCCTGTGGCAAGACATGAGGCTGGATTAATGAACTGGCATGACTTTAATGTTGAGGACCTTACTAATCCTGAAGTTTCTGTGAAGCTTGGGATGCACCATCTATCTAGGCTGTATAAAGATTACGATAAATCATTCATTGCTGCTACTGCTGGATACAATGCTGGTAGGCCTCCACTAATAAATTGGTTAAACCAGAACTACAAAGAATCCTCACCTGCAACCATTTTTATTGAAAGAATATCCTATTCTGAAACCAGAAAATATGTGAAATCCATCCTAAGAAATATAATTAACTATAAACGCCTATATGACGACGGCAATATTGATGTGGATAAGCTTATGTATATTCCTAATCCAGAAAAAATTAAAGTAGACGCAGTCGTTAAATAAAACTATAAATTTATCCATAGTGAGTGGCAGTTATGAGTGACGAAAAAATTATTATTGGCTCCAGAAAAAGCACTTTAGCAAAAATCCAAGCATTTAATGTTGCCAATAAAATTCACCAAAAACACCCACAACTAAACATTGAATTTTTATTTACGTCTTCTGTTGGTGATGATCACCAAAATAAAGACCTTACCAACATGGGAACTGTTGGTGTATTCACAAAGGATTTACACACAAAGCTAGTTAATAAGGATTGCGATATAGCGGTTCATTCTTGGAAGGACCTTCCAATTGATACTGGCGTTGATACTTTTGTGGCTGGAACTCTTAATAGGGAAGACCCACGAGACTTGTTGCTAATAAAACATGATAGCTTAAATAAAAGCAGCTACAATATTGCCAGCTCCTCCCCCCGAAGAATATTTAATTTAGAAAAATTCCCCGCTAAATATTTACCAAATTTTAAAAGCCCAGATGGTGAAAAGCCAAGGGAGTTTAGTTTTTCTGCTATTCGAGGTAACATTCTTACCAGGGTTAATAAAGTTTTAGCCAAAGAAAATAATTTCGATGGAATAATTATTGCTAAAGCGGCCATTGATCGATTAATTAACATTGAGTTTTTAAATTCATTCAATGATATGCAATTTGGGGAAAATCATCAAAATAAATACCAAGATAATATAGCAAAAATTCAAACAGAAAAACAAGAATTAGTTACCGCCTTAAAAAAATTCTGGCTTTGTGTCTTGCCTTTAGAAATCAACCCACCTGCTGCGGGCCAAGGATCCCTAGCTATTGAGCTAAGAAGAACAGATACTGCAACAATTAAAATAATTGAATCCATTAATGCTCAAGATTGTTTTAGTGATGTTAATATTGAGCGAGAAAACTTTAAACAATTTGGTGGTGGTTGTTTCCAAAAAATAGGTTGTTATTTTAATAGCGGATCTTGGTGTGCAAACTCAAACAATGTAAGCAAAGAAAAACTAGGAATTAAAATCACCAAAGGACTAGACATTGATAATAAGCCAATAAATATTTATCACAGCCAAAAATTAGTGAACCGATCTACAATAAAATTGAGTAATCCTTGGCCAAAAGCCAGCAAGCAATACCCTAAACTTTTTAAACGAGTGGAAATAGACAAAAGCGAAACTAGTGAAAAGCTTCAAGCTGAAGACAATATAATTGTTAGCAGAATAAACTCTTTACCAGATTGGCTCATTAACCAACTTGATGAAAACCCACAAGCTACTTGGATTTGGAGTGCGGGGAATAAAACCTGGCAAAAGCTTGCTGCCAAAGGTGTTTGGGTAAACGGCTCTTTTGAATCACTAGGTGAAGACATAAACAAACTTCCAAATAATTTGTTACACGAGTTAAAGTTAACTGGTGATAAGCAAAATTTAATTTGGAAAAAACTTACTCATTCTAGTAACCAAATAAGTTTAAATAAAAATACACCTACAAACAGTCCAGCAATTAAAATGGTAGCAACTTATAACTTAGATAAAATATCTAATCCCATAAGCAATGAAACAGCTAAGGAAATGAAAAATGCCGATTGTATTTTTTGGATGAGCGGCAGTGGCTTTGAGTACGCCCTCCAGTTAATTCCCGAGCTTAAAACCAAACACCATGCATGTGGCCCTGGCAATACCTACCAAACAATCATTAATCACATACCCGCAGACAACATCCATCTATTTCTCAACTTTGACGACTGGCAAGCCAGTATTACATAGCTAAAATACCAAATATTCTTTGAGACATATTTAAATAAATATCTGTGATATACCAATATTGTGGGATATTTATTACGTTTAGTTTTATTTTTCTTAATAATTAATATTCAGGTTAATCATTCTAAGTCTTGCTTAATGATGAGTGGTAATGCTGAGAAAATCACTACTCTTTGGGGTGCTGCTGCTAGGATCACTGAAATTGAAGGGCTACCGGATGGATTTGCTGGCTCAAGCTCTGCAGCCATAACTGCTTTTTTGTTAGACAGCCTTCATGAAAACACAACTCTAAAAAACCTAGCTAATAAATGCAATAATCAACGCTGCAAAAATAATCTTTATGCATTTACCATTAAAAGTTTTGTTGGTTACTGGGATTATATCCTAAAGCACTCAAGCTATAAAAATGTCCAAAGTTTACTAAGCAATGACCATGTCTTTGATAAAGTATCAGCTATTGCCAAGGAATTTGGTGGACCAATTAAATTTCCAAAAATAATTTATTCGCTAATTAAAACACTACCAAATAATCAAAGTAGAAAAATATTGTTTTTGTTAAATTCCAAATATCGAAAATGGTTATTGAATCCAGAATTTACAAACTACTTCTCTGGCGCTGACTTATCTAAAGAAAAAAACAATGATTTAATTCTTAAGCAGCGAAATGAAGAGCTATCAGAAATGATTAAAAACCTTGGTAGGTTTGATATAATTAACGATGAATTTGTTTTCTTTAGGCCAGGCTTTGCTAATTTTGAAGGGCTTGCCAGGATGAGTGGCCGAATGGCTAATTTTTTTGCTGGCTACAACATGAGAAAATCCCACAAGCAAATGTTTGAAACATTTGTAAAAACTTGTTCAAAAAACTCTGAGGATCTTCCATGGCAAACAATAAGCAAAAAGGCTTTTGATAACACCAGAACCTGCGGTGAATATTTAACTACTATCTTAGGTTATTATCTCAATGTTCATAATAAAATTGAACCACTTTTTGTTAAAAATCTCGCCTCCCCAAATAAAAAATTTACTTATACATTTCCAAAAAAATATAAATCTAACCGGCAAGAAAAAATCAAGGTAAGATTTAGGCTTCTGGACCAACTAGGTAGCGGCCAAAGTAATGAGCAAAGAATATATCTTGGCAACACATCACTTATTAGCGGCCAAAGTGTAGCCCTTTATAATTCATTAACATCAAAATATTTAACTGCAACATTGAACCCTGATGAGTTTAAAATTCAAAACATTAATGATTATAAAATTGGATACTTTTCTAGACCAGATACAATGAACTTAATTAAGCAAAACTTAGCAAATAATTCAATTTGGCAAATGGATTATCGAAAAAATATTTTTACCGACATGAATGAATTAATTCCTCAGCAATCAATGAATTGGCATAGTGTTTTAAAATATTCTCCAGCTGAGCCTACACTGAGTAAATTATTACCCATTGGAAAAAACCATTTAAACCTTGGTGGCTGGGCAGATAATAACATGAACCCACAACTCAAGGCCGCTGGTTGTAGTAAAATATATAAAGTATCTAATCAAAGGTATTACATGTTTCCGGCTAAAACATTTAAACGATTATTTAATTTTGATTACCCCACCAAAAAACAAGTTAGCAGCCAAGAATTTTCAGCCATCGGAGCAAGTAATTCCTTAAACAAAAATTTTTCTCTTTGGGACGAAATGTTTAATTTGGCTAACAAATATTCAAGCGTAAATTTATCTCTACCTTTAAATTTTTTGGCAATATGTATTTCCTGGCAAGACTTAAACTCATCAGAAGGATTTCATGAACATTTTAAAAGAGGATATTTCTCTCCGGTTTACTTATCTAAGCTATATATAGATTCAGAAAGTGAACAGCAAATCTTTAATTGGCAGAAACAAACAAATAATCAAATTATCCCAGAAGAAAAATCCAATAGCTGGCACTTTGATAATTTCACCAAACAATGGACCAGAAGCTATGCCGGCTGCACACCCACAAAGACTTTACTTAAGAATTAAATTAGCCTTTAAATCCTAAGCAATCTAAAACAATCTAAGATGTTTACCCAGTATCTCAGTTAGTGAATAGTATTCTTTAAACAATGAGGGACGGACCCCTTAGACAGCAATTCCTTTTTAAATTTTATAATCTGCTAGCCAATGATTCATAGCTTTAATATTGATTAAACTTTAAAAAAAACACCACTTATTTTCTTATTTGAACTTTCTAAGCATTTTGGCTAAAAGTGCCTAATTCAACCTCTAAAAACTTGACAGGTTTGTAAATCTCAATGTTAACTTGAGATTTGCAAACCTATATTGATCGACTAATTTATAAAAGCTAATATTTAAAGCGTCGCAATCTTTCTTCCCTGGCCGAAATAATGTAACAACCTTGATTAACTAAATTTACATAATCAACCATCGCCTTAACTTACACACCCATATATTTGAAATTATTGAATAATTGAACTGCCCACCATGGAAAAGAAAATAGGGACGGACACTTTTTGATAAAATACCGAACAAGTAAAAAAGGGACTGTCCCTATCTATTTAATTGCCAGTAAAGAAATTTAGATTGAGTCTGTTTCAGTCCTAGATTATAATGATTTTCAGTATTTATGGCCAACTCCCTATTTAAAGCATCTTTATATGGACTACCTAGCAACACTCCTCCTATTTGGTTTATGCGCCAAGCTGGAAGATACCACTCCCATTATCAAGCGCTACGAGCGCAACACTCTTTTGTAGAGCTATGCAAAGACGCAGATTTAGCTGCTGAAGTTGCCTTTGGCCCAGTAGAAGAATTTGATTTTGATGTCTCAATAATGTTTAGCGATTTATTATTTCCGCTAGAGGCCTTTGGTATGGATTTGGAATACAGCCCGGGACCAAAATTTTCTAAACATTTTAGTTCTGAAATGCTGGAAACTTTTAAACAAAACCAAGCAACCGCAATTGATAAATTAAAATTCCAATCTGAAGTGCTTAAAGCAACACGGGAAAAACTACCCTTTGAAAAGTCTTTAATTGGTTTTGTTGGAAGTCCATGGACACTGTTCATCTTTGCCATGGTTGGTTCCCACAAAGCAGACTTAAGTCCAGTGTTTGCCAATATGGATCTTTACCCTAAATTCTGTGAATATATGATTCCTCTATTGAAAAAAAACATTCAACTACAAATAGATTCTGGGGCTGAAATAGTAATGGTTTTTGATACTGCTGCTGGAGAATTGCCAGCGAATGAATACAACAAAACAGTTTTCCCCCAAATTAAGGACATAGTGAATTCCTTTCCACAACAAATAGGCTATTACAGTAAAAAAACCACTGTTGATCATTTAGAAAATTTTAAATCCCTAAATGAATTAGCCGGCATTGGCTTTGACCACAATTTTGATTTGCCTGCCCTACTCAAAGAAAAAACATTTCCCGGTTTTATTCAAGGAAACTTTAACCAAGAATATATGACTCTTGATGATGACCAAGAATTTTTAACCAAGCTAAATCAATGGCTTCAGCCCTTTAAAGAACTTAGCCCTGAACAAAGACAAAGATGGGTTTGCGGACTTGGCCACGGAATGATTCCTGCTGCTAAAGAAAAAAACGTTAAGCTTTTCATTAAAACTTTAAGAGAAGCATTTCCTTCCAATGGCTAATAAATCTGTACATATCATTGGTGCCGGAATTGGCGGATTAACTGCTGCATATTTTTTAATAAAAAAAAAAATCCCAGTAACAATTTGGGAAAAAACCAAAGCCGGAGGCTTGTTATCTACAATTGAAACATCTTATGGAATGGTGGAATCTGCGGCCAACTCCATGATTAACACTCCACTACTTCAAGATCTACTTGATGATATAAATTTAAAATCAATTTCGGCAAATAAACAATCTAAAAAAAGGCTTGTTTATAAAAATAACAGCCTTATTAACATCATTAACGCAGCTCCAAAACTAGAATTAATTAAAGCTAAACTTTCGGCCAAGAAAATAATTAAAAACAATGTTCCAAATGAAACAGAAACCGTCCAAGAATGGGTCTCAACTAACTTCACAAAAACCATTAACGACTACATTGTGGAACCAATGCTTCAAGGAATTTATGGAGCTAGCACTAGTAATTTATCAGCAAAATTAGTCTTTAATTCTTTTTTAAATAATCCCAATTCAGGAGACGATTTTGTATTAGAAGAAAACGACCAAACACCAGTTAAAAAAGAAATTGTTAGCTTTGAAAAAGGAATGGGAGAATTTACCTCCTGTTTGTTGAATTTTTTAATGTCACAACCAGGATTTAGATTAGTAAACAAAGCCTACCCTCATAAGCTGGCAACAAACAATAATAATGTTGTAATTATTGCCACTAACATAAAAACCTGTGGGCAATTATTGAATAAACTAGACACAGGTCTTGCTGATAAATTATTACAGCAAGATTTAATTAGCCTTTCCACAACCACGCTATTTCACTCCAATGAAAAAGAACAACATAAAGCATTTGGTTGTTTGTTCCCAAAAAACCAAGGATTTAAAAATTTAGGTGTACTTTTTAATAATCAAATTTTTTCCAATAGAGCAACCAAAGGTGTTTGCTCTGAAACCTGGATTAGTAATAATTGTCATTTAAAAACCGAAGAAATAATTGAATCAATTAAGTACGATCGACTTAAAGTATATAAAGACTGTAAAAATAATTTTCACCACACAGTAACAACTAAATGGCCAGAAGCACTACCCTTATACAACAAAGAACTACTGGCAACTCAACTTCATCCTGGATGGAAACAACTAGAAAAAAATAGGATCTTTGTTACTGGAAATTACCTCTCAGGCATTGGGTTAAGTAAAATATTAAATCAATCAAAAGTTGCCGCCAGCAAAGCAACTAATAATTTTAAAAACACCACCAACAATTTAGTAGCTAACTTATAAACAATCACATGAGTAATTTAACCAACGAATTAGACTTGCTTAAAGAATTTGTCTTAATAGATTCACAAACCAAAAATCAATCAGGGGTTGCTCAAGTTCAAGAAATTTTTGGCAGCTATCTACATGAAATTGGATTTACTATTAATAAAATTTCCTCCACCAAAAACAACAATCACTATCTTTTAGAAGCAATAATGGCCTCAAACAATACCAGCCAAGAAGACTTTATAACTTTAGTTACCCATGCAGACACAGTGCTAGGCAAGGAAGATTTTAAAAAAACCTTCAGCGTATCTGATGATAAAAGCAAAGCATATGGACCTGGAGTTATTGATATCAAAGGCGGTATAGTTATAGCACTGCTGGCTTTAAAAAAATATTTTACAGAAAATACCAGCAATAATCTACCAATTAAAGTTATATGTTCTCCAAACGAAGAAATTGGCAGCATTGGATTTTGGGATGCTTTAAAAAACATTGGAAAAACCAGTAAATTAGTAATTGGACTGGAGCCTTCTTCTAATAACAGTCATGACGTTATTTGCTCAAGACGTGGGGGTGTTTGGTACCAAATCACAGTTAAGGGTGAAAAAGCCCATTGTGGCAGAAATCCAAGATCAGGATCTAACGCTGGGTTTGAATTAAGTAAAATTGTTTCTGCCATTGGTGATTTAAACATTGAATTTCCAGATATAGACATTAATGTTGGAACAATTAAATCTGACTGCAATACTTTCAACGTTGTTTGTGATCATGCAGTTGCCAAAATTGATTTTAGGTTCAACAACAACCAACAAAAAAGTATAATTGATAAAAAAGTAAGAGAAATTGTCAACAAAACTCATTTAAATTTTGGTAATAAAAATTTCATTAAACAAATAGAAATCAAAGATGATTGTCCATGTTTTGTTAAAAATGTAGCATCAGATCTATATATAGATAAATATATTCAAACCTACAAAGAAGTTACTAACCAAAACATTAAAGCTCAATCCATTGGTGGTTCTTCTGATTGTAATTACATGTTTAATCCCAAAACCGCGTTCATTGATGGCTTAGGCGCAATTGGCTATGGATTACATCAACATGATGAATGCTTAATAACCTCTTCCTTACAGTTGCGCAGCAATGTTCTTGCAGCTTTTCTACATCAGCTTAATCTAGTTTAATTTTTCTTAATGTTAAATTAATGTTAAAATCATTTTTTTTACACTAAATTAAACCAAAGACGAATATTAAAATGATAAATTTATAATATGAAACAAATTTTTATAGTTTTAATGATTTCTTTTACCATGAGCTCTTGCTTATTCGAAGAACAAACATTACAACAAAACTTCTCTTCTGACAGCATAAGCGATAATGCAATTTCTCTGCAAGACCAAGAAGCATGCTCTCAACCAATTACTAGTCAAACCCCTATTACTATCTCCTCACTTAGAAGAATAGATAACTTTACTAAATTAGAATTATCAGGCAATTGCGACTCAATTCTTGGATCTGTTATTTTCGAAATAAATTACTATAGCAACAATGGAGAAAAGATATATAGAGACTTAGATTTACTTGGAACAAGTTGCACAAATAATACATATTCTAAAATAGTAATTCCTACAAATGTCTCAGGTATTTCAGTAAAAGAAATAGAAGTAACCTCAATACAAAGATCACAAGATTGTCACCTTGGACAAACAAGTGATCCAATGATCTTAAACTATATAATCAGCAATGACAGCAGTAACAACGATGACAATTCCAGCAGCAATGACAGCAGTAACGACGACAATACTTCTGCAAACAATTCTAGCAGTGACGACTATAGTTACGACGACAATGCTTCTTGCTCTGGTGTTTCTAACTTTAACATAACTGTTGATAACCCAGCCCCTATTCAACCATTACCTTTTATTGGCCCATATCTATTTTCTGGCCAATGCTCGCAAGGCTGTGAAAAAGTAACAGTCATCGCAACTTTCTACAATGCCCTTAATGGTGAAATAAAAGGATTCACAAAAAGACAAACTTATGTTGACTGTAATAACGGCAATTGGTCTACGCTTAATGGTGGAATTTTACATCATCCAGGATATGTTAACGGTAATGCACTAGAAGTTGTAAAAGTTGAACTAGAAGCAGCTCAGGAATGTGCCAACACTTGTAATAGTACAACACCTGGATTTAACAGCGTTGAAAAATAAATTCATTTAATACCTCATTATTTTTATGTCATATATATAAAAGTAATTTATTAATACATCAGCTTATTCATAATTAGTTTTTTTATTAACACACCTATCATTATTATAATTTATTAAATATACTAATAGATATATGAGCAACGGACATGGCGGAGCAAGAGTTGGGGCTGGTAGGCCTAATATTCTTGGCAAGGGATACCAAGGCAAGAGATCAAAAGTTTCTAAATATCAATTACTAGGAATAGAACTAAGAATAAGAGACGATGTACCCTCACTTAAAAACCAACAATGTATCAAAATCATTCAAGAAGCCATCAGATACTCTAAGCAATTTAGATTTAGAGTTATTCATTACTCAATTTTAAAAAATGAGATTCACCTACTTTGTGAAACAGAAAATAATGAAACTCTAAATAGCGGAATGAAATGCTTAACAATTAGGATGGCTAAAAATATAAATACTTATTGCAGTAAAAAATTCTACCCAAGAAAAGGTAGTTTGTTTTTTGGCAGATACAAAATTCAACAATTAAAAAATCTTGCTGAATATAAATTATACATCAAGCGAATACTTAACCTCCCTAGAATAAAATTAAAAGACAAAGTAAAAGCAAACAGATATTCAAGCTTTATTACTATTAAAAACTGGAAAAAATACTTAAAGCATTTTGGATTAAAACCACAAAGAGATCATCAACCTTTAATTAATTATACAGAACAGGAAATACTTAACGCTCGTAACTGCCTGTCAGCACCTGTTAATACAAAATATTTTAACCATTAAATACTTCTAATAATGACAATTTTTTTGATTCATTATTTGTCATTTTAATTAGATAATGCGTTAACCAAGACCTGCTCAATGAATTTTGTTATCTTGTATTTGAATTACCGCTTCAATCATGGCTTTATTTCGTTGCAATAGTCTCAGTAAATCTTTTAATACTTTTTCTTGATTGCTGCTTTGTGATTTATTTTTTTGTTTATTTTTTATTTGAAGAATTTGACCTTGGACAATTTCATTAAACTCTTTTCTTTTATCCAGTGAAAGTTCTGACAATTTGGTTATATATTCATAGCTTAACTTAAAGAAACTATCGTCTATTTCATTTTGACTACTAGTGGATTTTCCAAGACTTTGTATTTCTTGAATAATTTCTAGCAAATAGTCAACTTCCACCGACGATTGATTTTTATAAACATCAAGTGCAAGTGATTTTAGATTCTTGTTTTTTATAGTGGCTATATTACTTTTTAACTCATTTGCTTGAGCTAAGCTCATATTAGTGTGAGCAAGGGTGTTCAAGGCTAGTTTTTTCACTAAAAACTGTGGATTGGTTTTTAACAATACCATTAAGTCACTTACTTTTATAAGTTTTTTGTTTAGTCCATATTGAAGAACCTCGGAGAGTAATTGTTCATGAGAACTATGAATATCTGATTTTGTTTTTAATATATCCATAAAAATAGGGATTATTTCGCTTGGATAATTTTTTACATTTTTTAAGAGTAATTTTTTGTGAAGTTCATGAGCTTCTAAGTTACGACTTTTCATTGATATATTTCTTTGCAATGAATCTTCACCTAAATGATATTTTATATACTCTTTAATATATCTAAATGAATGTTTAAAAGAATTATTTAATTTCTGGGCAAATAATGTACTATCAACAGAAAACTCTTGATAAAGTTTTTTATCAATTTTAACAGGTATATCTTTTGCGGCTTCCAAAATATTTGAAGTGGATTTTTGATTTAATCGCTTGCTTGCTGCTGATATTAAATCATTATATAGATTTATATCAAGATCATAAATCTTATATAGATTTTCATATAAATTACTTCCGAACAAATGTTCAACAACAGTTACTTCCTCCTTGTTTACTTCAAATAAAATATTAATCAAATTATTAGTTGCCAGAAATTTTAAAAAAGACAACGGAGGCTCAGCAGACTTTGCTAACAAATGCAGCAATGTAATGCCATCTTTATCTTTTTTTGTTAGTATTTTTCTACCCCACTCAGTAGCAGCAAGGGTATTAAACATATTGTCTGTTAGTCCGTGCTTGATTGCATGCAAATGAATTGGGGTGTTTCCAGATCTATTTTTTGTTGTAAGTATTTTTTGTCCCCACTTGCTAGCAGTAAGGGCATTAAACATATTGTCTGTTAATCCGTGCTGAAATGCTTGATTATGAATTGGGGTGTTTCCATCGATATCTTTTGTTTTAAGTATCTCTATTCCCCACTTGCTAGCAGCAAGGGCATTAAACATATTGTCTGTTAATCCGTGCTGAAATGCTTGAGAATGAATTAGGGTGCTTTCATATATATCTTTTGTTATAAGTATTTCTATTCCCCACTTGCTAGAAGCAAGGGTATTAAACATATTGTCTGTTAGTCCGTAAAGCCATAGTTGATAATCAGCTGGAGTGTATCCAAATCGATTTTTTGTTATAAATATTTCTCGTCCCCACTTGCTAGCAGTAAGGGTATTAAACATATTATCTGTTAGTCCGTGCGTGCTTACATGCAAATAAATTAGGGTGTTTCCATCGATATCTTTTGTTGTAAGTATTTTTTTAAAGTCTTCTTGGCTAAAAATATAATTTAATGTTTGTTTATCTAATGCTTTCAATAAAAGTAATTTTTGTAATTCTTTAAGTTTATTTTTTTTTAAGTAATGTTTCCTAACCATATTTACCAAGTGCTGCTGGTAGTTATTAAGATCCTCAAATTTAACAGCTGCAGTAGATTCTTGGGAAACACTTAAAGGTGTCCATATGGTGTAAAAAACAAAAAATATAAAAAATATGAAATTTTTAGCCATAAATATTCTAACCTATAATCCCGATACTTAAATATATCGGGAATAATTATTGATTAAATTAGCCCTGTATTATTAACTTTGTGTAAAGATTTATATTAGAGATAATGAATCAATTTAGCAGCATGCAAATATAAAATCTAAAGTATTCCTAGCTATAGTTTAGCAACAATGCTCATCAACCTTTAATTAATTACACTGAACAGGAAATACTTAACGCTCGTAACTGCCTGTCAGCACCTGTTAATACAAAATATTTTAAGAATTAAATACATTAAAGAAAATAACTCATAAACAAAGTAGCAATTATCAAAGACGAAAAAACATATCTTATTTTTTGTTCATACTTTGGATTCTTAAGAAAATTTGAAAACTTAGACCCAAAATAGACCCAGGCAATATCAACAATACAGCCACAAACAAAGCAAATTATTCCAGTTACTACAGAACTTAATACAACATTTTCAAATGGTAATCTATATGTGGCAAAAATTGCCATAAAAGCAGCATAGGCCTTGGGGTTAAAAATATTTAATATAAAACCATCTAATCCGCTGGGGACTTTATCAACACCAGAATGGCTTGGTTTTAAAAAAGCAATCTTGTATGCCACAAACAATAAATATGACACAGAAATTACTCCTAAAATTATTTTCACTACATTAGATGAATTCAATAAAACAGTAACCCCCATTCCTGTTAGAACTAGGGCACCAGCGAGACCAAGTAAAATTCCGATCAAAAATCTTATTCCTGCTTTTAAGCCGAATGTTGAAGAGACTGCAGCAAGAGTCAAGGGAGCAGGACCTGGTGAACCTAATAAAAGAACAGAAGCTATGATTAATGAAATTATTTCAGAGTACATATTATTACTAAAGCATGCCTAATTCAAGCTTGGCTGCCGTACTCATCATTGATCTATTCCACTGAGGAGTAAATACTATGTCTACTTTTACTGAGCTAACATTAGGCAAAAATGCTATTTTCTTTTCTACGTCTTTTTTAATTACATCCCCAAGAGCGCAAGTTGGCGAGGTTAAAGTCATAGTAATTACCACTTCATATTTTTCATTAATTTTATTCTTCTCTACCTTGTAAACCAGCCCTAAGTCTAGAATATTTAGTGGGATTTCTGGATCATGGACTCTTTTAAGACTTTCATCTATTTGTTCCTCGACAGAATTTAATTGTAATATTCTTTCATCTTCAGTCTTTGAAAAAGCTATTGCGGCCTCACCTTGTGGGCCCAGGGCACTTCGGTTTTCTGGATTAATCCTAGCCATGGTACCATATTTAGTAACAATAGTTATTTCATCACCTTGTATTTGGGATATTCTAAACTCAGTATCTTTTGGATATAAACTTTTTTTCCCAGACGGAACTTCAATTACTTCAATGGTTTTTGTTAATTTTAAAAATTTTGACGACATATTTTAACTAATTATTTTATAGACACTTTCTACTGCCTCAAAAAACTTATCTATCTCTTCAGTAGTATTATAAAAGCTCAAACTGGCCCTAGCCGTAGCTGAGACCCCTAACCATTCCATTAAAGGCTGGCAACAATGATGCCCCACCCTTATGGCAACACCTTTTTTATCTAGCAAAATACCTAAGTCCTGTGCATGTGCTCCCTCAATATTAAATGAAAAAACTGCAGCTTGATCAATAGGAGTTTTAACTAAATTAAAATAGTCCAGCTCTGCTGCTTTTTCTAGAAAATATTTAGTCAGTTTTTTTTCGTATTGTAAAATATTATCCATGCCAAGATTATTTAAATAATCTATGGCTTTTCCAATAGAAATGCATCCAGCCATATTTGGTGTTCCGGCCTCAAAACAACCAGGGAATTCTCGCCAAGTTGAACTATTAACCCCTACCTTATCTACCATTCCCCCACCTAAAAAAACTGGAGATAATTTATTATGCCATTTTGAATTAATATATAAAACTCCTGTGCCACTTCCTGCAAATAGTTTTTGCCCAGAAACTGTATAAGAATCTATAACTAAATCCTGAAAGTCCACTTTCATATGAGGAGCCGCTTGAGCTCCATCGACATGAAAAAATATATTAGGGTTAGCTTGCTTACAAAGCTCTACAAGTTTCCCCACTGGCACTACAGAACCAAGCACGTTGGATATATGTGTAACACTAACTAACTTTGTTTTATCCGTAATTAGCTTTTTAAATATATCAACATCAATATCACCATTTACATTAACCGGACAAATTACTAAATTTAAATTTAAAACCTTGGCCAGCCTCTGCCATGGAAGAAAATTTGAATGATGCTCTAATTGAGTTACAATTATCTCATCACCATCGACTAACATTCCAGATTGTTGAATACTTAAAGCTAGAATATTTATTGATTCTGTTGCGGAGTGAGTCCATATAATTTCTTTGCTAAACTCAGCATTAAAAAAACTACATACTTTTTCTCTTGCTTGCTCAAACATATCAGTAGATTTTTCTGATAGAAAATGAGAACCCCTATGAACATTAGAATTGCAGCTACGATAATAATCACTTATTGCCTCAATAACTACATTTGGTTTTTGAGCTGAAGCAGCACTATCAAAATAAATTAAATCGTGGCCATTCACTTGTTGATTTAAAATAGTAAAATCATTTTTGATTTTTTCAAATTTACTCATAACTAACTTTCTATAAAAACATCAGCTTAATCATATAAAGATTTAGTATTTTGAAAAATAGCTTATACATAATTTACTAATTGATGAAAACTAACCTTTTACTTGACCAAAAGCAGGCATTAGAGCACATTTTGCTTTGACATTTTTTTGAGCCAAAGTTTTAAATGATTCATCTTCAAATTTTTCATATACTTCGGCAACAAAAGATTCCGTTAGCATAACTTGAGCATCAATTTCCTTTAAGCCTCTTGATTTAAGATAAAAAAGACTTTCTTCATTTAACTGCCCTATGGTTGCCCCATGTGCAGCTGTTACATCATCTGCGTAGATTTCAAGCTCAGGCTTGGTGTTCATTTCTGCATTTTTACTTAATAATAAATTTTTATTAGATTGTTCAGCTCTAGAGTCTTGAGCATCAGGCTTCACAAATAACTTACCATTGAATACACCTTTGGAGCTACCACCTAATACACCTCGATAAATTTGATTAGAGCGACAATGAGGAACTTGATGATCAATAAAACTATGAAAATCCATATGTTGGTTATTATCTAAAACAAACAATCCTAATAAATTAGTGCTGGATCTTTCATTCTGTAAAAGCACCGCTAAATCTGACCTAATAAATCCACCGCCTAAAGCGCAAATATTAGAATTATACACACTGCTTTTGCCACAAATAACTACATTACGATAAAAAGATTTTTCTTGATCTGAAAACTGATAATTTTGGTAGTGATCAACAGTGCAATCATCGGCTAAATTATATAAATGAGAAAATAAATTTACTCCTTTTGAGTTCTCTGAAGAATAATAATTTTCAATTAATTTAAATGTGACATTTTTAGCAACTTTAAAAAAAATCAAATTATTACTAATGTTGTCTACTGTACTTGAAATATAATCTAGTTGCAGTTGGCAACTTTCATTTACCTCAACAACATATACATGATTAGCAACTGCTAAACTTAAAGCAGACGGACCGTGTTCTTTAAAAGATGTTTGTGATTTCATTAATTCATAAAATTCACTATCATCTTCCATATTTTTTATATTAATATTTGATTCTGAATCATTATCAGAGCCAGACAAAAAACCATTTATAAATACAAACCTATTATTGGTATTTTCTTTATTAGCAATTCCTTCTACGCTATCTATTGAATTTTCATCACTAATATATGGGGTATTTAAATCTGGAGTTATTGCAGAATATTTCCATAATTCTTGTTTTCTTGTTGGCCAGCCATAGTCTTGAAACATTTGCCAAAATTCTTTTCTGTTCTCACCACTGGCAATATTTAAGCCTGCAATATAATTTTCAAAATTAAAATCTTTCACATCATTCACCTGTTTCATAATTGACTCCAAAAGTAATTACTCATATCCAATCATATCCTTTACTCTCTAATTCAAGAGCAAGTTCTGGACCACCAGATTTAACAATGTTGCCGTTGGCAAATACATGAACAAAATCTGGCTTTATATAATTTAGTAATCTTTGATAGTGAGTTACAATCACAAAACTTCTATCTGTTGCACGTAGTTTGTTTACTCCATCAGCAACAATCTTAATTGCATCGATATCTAAACCAGAATCAGTCTCATCAAGTAAGGCAAGCTTTGGTTGCAGCATGCTCATTTGCAGTACTTCATTTCTTTTTTTCTCGCCACCAGAAAAACCATCATTTACTGATCTTTCCAAGAAATGATTACCCATTTTTAAAGTCTTCATTTGTTCATTTACTAGTTTAATAAAATCTGGAGCACTCACTTCAGGCTTATCATTTGCTAATTGATGAGCATTATAAGATGCTCTTAAGAAATATAAATTATTAACTCCTGGAATTTCTACCGGATATTGAAAAGCTAAAAATATTCCCGCCAATGAACGCTCGTCACTTCCTAACTCTAAAAGATCGGTACCATTAAAATCTACTGACCCGTCGGTAACTTCATAATCAGGGTGACCAGCAAGAACTTTAGCCAAGGTGGATTTGCCGGAACCATTTGGCCCCATTATGGCATGAACTTCACCAGGTTTAACTTCAAAGTTTAGTCCTTTAATAATTTTTAGATCATCGATACCTGCAGATAAATTTTTAATTTGTAACATATTTTTTACTTCCTTTTTTTGCTGGCTTTACCCAACAGATCCTTCAAGACTAACTTCTAATAATTTTTTTGCTTCAACAGCAAATTCCATTGGTAACTCTTTAAACACTTCCTTACAAAAGCCATCTACAATAATTGATACCGCATTTTCTTCACACAAACCTCTTTGACGACAATAAAACAATTGTTCTTCTGAAATTTTAGAAGTTGAAGCTTCATGTTCAATTTGGGCAGTAGAGTTTTTATTTTCGATATATGGAAATGTATGTGCGCCACACTTATCACCAATTAGTAAAGAATCGCATTGAGAATAATTTTTAGCATTATCTGCATTTGCAGACATCTTAACCAAGCCACGATAAGAGTTCTGTCCCTGGCCAGCGCTTATGCCTTTAGTAATAATTTTGCTTTTGGTATTTTTACCTAAGTGAATCATCTTTGTTCCAGTATCTGCTTGTTGGTAGTTTTTAGTAAGAGCAACAGAGTAAAATTCTCCAATTGAATTATCACCAACAAGTAAGCAACTTGGATACTTCCAAGTTACCGCAGACCCAGTTTCTACTTGAGTCCAAGAAACCTTAGAGCTATCGCCCAAACACTTTGCTCTTTTAGTAACAAAATTAAAAATTCCGCCTTTGCCATTCTCATCACCTGGGTACCAGTTTTGCACAGTTGAGTATTTAACATGAGCATTTTTATTGGCCACAATTTCCACTACCGCTGCATGAAGTTGGTTTTCATCTCTCATAGGCGCAGTACAACCTTCAAGATATGAAACATAACTATCATCTTCGGCAACAATTAATGTTCTTTCAAACTGGCCAGTGCCAGCTGCGTTTATTCTAAAATATGTTGATAATTCCATTGGGCAACGAACGCCTTTTGGAATGTAACAAAATGAACCATCTGAATATACTGCAGAATTTAAAGCCGCATAAAAATTATCTGAGACTGGAACCACAGAACCTAAATATTTTTCTACTAATTCAGGATGCTCTTGAGTTGCCTCACTAAAGGAGCAAAAAATTACTCCATGTTTTTTTAACTCGTCTTTAAATGTTGTAGTAACCGAAACACTATCAATAACTGCATCTACTGCTACGCCAGATAATCTTTTTTGTTCATCAAGAGAAATTCCCAGCTTAGAAAACATTTCTAATAATTCAGGATCAACTTCCTCAAGCGAACTTAATTCTTTTTTAGGTTTTGGCGCTGAATAATAAGATATGTTTTGAAAATCAACTTTTGGATATTTAACATGGGCCCACTCAGGTTCTTTCATCTTTAACCATTTTTCATATGCTTTAAGACGAAAGTCTAAAAAAAACTTTGGCTCTTTTTTCTTAGCAGAAATAAATCTAATAATATCTTCATTTAATCCCGGAGGCGCATCTTCACTTTCAATATCAGAGACAAATCCATATTCATAACCCTTTTGAGCGTATTCTTTGAGAAATTTATTTGGTTCATCTGCTGGAAATTCCGTAAGCTTGGATGAATTTTTTTCATTAGTATTTGAACTCATAATTTGTGGCGCTAGTTTAGCAGAAATTATCAAATTTAACATGCTTTTTCCTGCTGATATTTTCGGTATTTTATGGACTAATTCATTAAACCTAAGGTAGGTTACTCAAAACAATGAGCCAGCAAAAAAAATTAATTCTTTTATTGAATCTTGGAACCCCTGAAGCACCAACAACTAAGGCCCTTAAACCATACTTAAATCAGTTTTTAATGGATAAATTTGTGATAGATCTACCAAAACCTATTAGGGCTTTGCTAGTTAAAGGAATAATTGTCCCAACTAGGGCACCAAAATCCGCCAAAGCCTATAAAACTATTTGGACCGACCAAGGCTCTCCATTATTGATTTATTCTCAAGAATTACAAACCAAACTTCAACAAAAGCTTGGAGATAAATATCACGTAGAACTTGCTATGAGATATGGCAACCCATCTACTGAATCAGTAGTAAATAGAATAAATAATAATATAGATTCTTACTCTAGCATTGAGATCCTCCCAATGTACCCTCATTACGCTGAATCTAGCTCTAGATCGGCAATTGACGAGACCAACAAGCATTTAAGCCCAAAAGCTAAAAGCCTCTCTAGACTAACAGAATACTTCTATAACAAAGAATTTTACTTAGATGCTTTATATCATCAAATAAACAAAAACTTTGATAAAAACAACTTTGATTTCCTATTATTTAGCTACCATGGAATACCAGAAAGACATATTTTAAAAGTTGATAGCGACTGCAAAAATTGCCTAAAAGACCTTTGCTGTAATGAGCGCCCCGTACACCCTAGGTGCTACCGTGGACAGTGCTTTGAAACCACAGCTTTAATGGTTGATAAACTTCAGCTTAATCAAGATCAGTACGCCACTAGCTTCCAATCCCGTCTGGGCAAAGACCCTTGGATTAAACCATATACCGACAAATTCATTATAGAATTGGCCAAAAAAGGAATTAAAAAAATTGCCGTTGCTTGCCCAGCTTTCACAGCTGATTGCCTGGAAACAATAGAAGAAATTGGCGAAGAAGCCAAAGAAGATTTTATTGAAGCAGGCGGCGAAGATTTAGTTTTAATACCTGCTTTAAATAGCGAAGACCACTGGGTTGAAGCTTTGGCAAATGAATATAAATAATAATAAACTTTTACCTAAGTTATTATTCACAATTAATAATTAAATTTACTTTTTTGAAAAAGCCAAAAACCTCTCAAAAGAATAATCATTTGGGTTTTTAATACCTGTACAACCATATAATTTTTGAAGCTTTGGATGAGCAAAAAATATTTTATTAACTCTATTTTTATGGGAAGGATGAGTTCCACCTAAATTCCTATTAATTGGCTTAAAATAATCTATATCTGTACAAAAATCAACTATAGAATTCTCAAAGTATTGCTTCTTAAGTTTAGATGAAGTTAATAAATAATTATTTTCCATATCATCTACAAAAATTTCTGCTGCAACCAAGTCAGAAAAAATCTCTTTTGCATGAGAGTAGGAAAAAGACTGATTTATTTTAGTTGTATTAACAGGATTAAAATATTTAACAATATTATTCTCTGAAAGAAAGCCTCCTGCCAAATTAATTTTATATAAAATTGAGTGAGCAAGCTCATGATAATATGTCAACTCTTGTGATTCTTTATTTGAAAACATCAACCCTAAGTTTATTAGTGTAAGATCAGAATTCGTCACTTGCCAAGCTTGACCCATGTTACTTTGCAATTTAGTTAAAACTTCATTATCAAGTTCAAAATAAAATTTAAGTTCTTTCTTCTTTAAAAAAGTAAGGTGTAAAGGTGAACTGTGTTTATGAATTGTTGTGCAGTAATCATGTCGACCATTTAATAACTCTTGCGAATTATATTTCCCTTGTAAAAATAAAATTGTTTTATATGCACTATTTTTATAAATTAATTTAGTTTGCTTATTGTAAGCAACTAATTCAGGAGACTTTAATAAATATTCAGCAAAATCAATATTGGTTACAAAATACTCTACATTAATTGCCCTGTTTAATTCATTAATTAAATAAATATAATATTTATTTTTAAGAAATTTATTTTTAGCAATTTTGTCTAAAGAATTATAATACTTTTCAAGCTCTAAAGGATAATTAATTATTTCACCATTTAACTTTCGGCCAAAAAAACTTATTCCTTCATCAGATAACAATTCAGGAAGAAACCTAGTAAAGATTCCTCTGGGGTGGCCTTTGACCACCAGTTTTTCTAAAGCTGCAATATCTTTAATAGATAGTTTCTTTCCCAACAAATCTTCAGGCCCGTAATCATCAAACAAGGAGTGGCCTCTGCCCTCAATAGAAGATATTTTTGCAAACTCAGTAGAAATCGAGGGAACCTTTAAGCCATTAATTTGCTTAGTAATCATTTTTGAATAAAAATTAATTTTGGTTTTTACATATCCATTTTTAGAAGTTGATACTATATCTGCGATTTTTTGTTTTTTTGTAGCATAATACTTTATGCTCTCTGGTTTTTTACAAACATAATCATAAAAATTGTCACAAGGATTGATACCATTAACAAAACCAAATGTAATTGGATTAATAAATAATAAAAATAAACACAGTAGCTTAAAAAAACTGATGGCTATACTCCTCTAAAGAACAAATTGATTAATAAAAAATATTTAAAAAGGCATAAACCTTCTAGCCCCACGGGCGCTTATTCCAGCAAAAGCTTTCTCTGCTAAAGACTCAGGCTTACATCTACTTGTGCCAATTTCACGGTACTTAATAACATCACCATTTGCAGGATCGCCTACCACTGTTTCTAAAATCCATGGATCCTGGGTTCCTTTTCTTGAAGCCTGTGCTCCAAGAGGTGAAAAATTAGTACCACCTAATTTTCTTAAAAATGCGCGCTCACATCTACAAGACCAACTGGCTTCACTATCTTCAATTAATTTTAATCTTTGTTTTAAATCTGCATCTTCAGCACGAGTTAAAAGACCCACAACTCCTTGGCATACAGCTGGAACCATATGATCAACTAATAGCGCTGAATAGAATCTTGGGGAAATATTTAATTTTTTAAGCGAAGACCACGGTAAAAGAACCGCATCATATATTTCTTTAGCTAAATCATCTAAAGATTTTTTAACTTGGCCAATAATATTTATAACTTCTAAATCTGGTCTAAGGTTTTTAACCTGCATCAACTGTCTATCACAAGTACAAGCAATTTTGGAATCTTTAGGTAATTCTTGAATTGCTCCAAATGGAGAATTAGTTACCATAACATCCCGAGGATCTAATCTTTGCATATGAGCTCCAACAACAATTTCTTCAGGTAAATTTATTGGGACATTACTCATGTTAATACTAATGCAATCTATTTCTTTATTAATTAAAGCCGTAAATAATTGCTGGTTATCAGTGGTAATAGGATATCCATTTAAACGAATGTCATCTTTTTTATGTTTGGCCAAAAATACCGCTCTAAAATCTTCTGACTGAACAACATTAAGAGATGAGTCTTCAAAACCCACCACAATTTCTCGAGGTTCAAATATTGGGCCAGTAGTTGCTTTTTTTTGTTCTTTATTAGCAGAGTCATCTACTTTTCTAGTTGGAAAAAAACCTATAAAATCGAAAGAAGTTTTTTTCTTTTTCTTAGGAACTTCTATAACCGGATCTGCAACTGAAGTTTTAGTAGTTACTTTAATTCCTTTGGTTTTTTTAGTTATTTTCTTTTTACTTAGCTTTTTTTTGGTAACTTTTTTGGCTGCTTTCTTAGTAACTTTTTTAGTTAAGACTACTTTTTTCTTGCTTCCAACTGTTTTTTGGTTTGTTCTTGTGTTTACTGGCATTTAAATTTTCTTCTTCCTCACAAAGACGAAATGCCTTAATCCAAGACTTTAAAACCAATTTGGCAGTATCTGGATCTAAATCATCTACACTTTGTAAAAGTTGATGCCCTATTTTAGCAGATAAAGGGGTGTTTAGGCTAGTTTTTTTATTTTTATCCTTGCCTGAGGTACAAATAGGTGGTTGAGAGGCTAAAATACTTTGATTCCACCGAGCAAAAACAACAGAAAATTGCGCTCTTAAAGCGCCTAAAGCCCAAATTTGCCATAATTTTTTAAAATTTATAATTTCCTCTTGAATTATTACCTCAATCTGAGAAAGGGCTAGTGATCTTTTATGTTTATTCTCACTAACTCTATTATGAAAATCGTCTATCCCTCTATAATAACAATCACTTACGGCAGATATTCTTGGGTCAACATTTCTTGGCATTGAGAGGTCTAGAAATATTTTTGGAGCAATTGGATACTTACAAGACTTGGCAACCAGCTCTTTGAATCTATCTAGACTTAAAAGGTCATAACCAGCAGATGTAGCAAAAACAAATACCTGAGCAAGATTAAAAACTTCTGGAAAACTTGATAAATCTTTAAACTGAGCAAATCCTACAGTTGATGATTGATTAACCGGTGAACGATTAAGCCAATAAATTTTACCATATTCCATTTGCCTAGCTTTAAATAAACATTGCTTGGCCATAGGGCCAGCACCAACAATGGCAATTGATTTATTAGTAAAATCCTCAAAGAATTCCTTACTAACATTCATTGCCACATGAGCAACACTAACTGTTCCTTCACCTAGCAAACACTGGGTTCTAATTCTTTTGGCAATTTTTTGAGCAAAATGCACAGCCTTTAACAACAGCCCATTAAGCCAAGAATTTTTTATGTATAACTGAACAGCTTGTTTAAATTGACCCGTAACTTGAGTTTCGCCAATTACCTGAGAGTCGGCACTAGAAATAACCATTGCTAAGTGTTTAACAACTTCTGTACCATAAAATTTATCAACATCAATCTCATTAAATAAACTTAGTATCCATTCACTATCACCATTTTCGCCAAGATCAAAATAAAACTCTACTCGATGACATGTTTTAAAATATAAAAAACTCTTGAATAAATGTTTGTTATCACTTATCCAGTTATGAATTTCTAGTTCACTAAAATACAATCGCTCTCTAAGTTCAACTCCGTGGCCACTTCCGGCACTAACACTAAAAGCAAATAATCTTGAAAGCTTCATATTAAAATAACTCAGTAGGCATATGCTTTGATGCCCACTGTCCTCCTAATGTAATAAAAAACAACGCTAAAAAAAGCACCAAACATAATACTTGTAATTGATTTTTTTTATTGATTGAATAATTATTATTTTTAAATCTAAATGCAAATGTTAATATCAACCAAGCTGCAATTGTAGCAAGCACTCGCCAGTCACTAATCCAAGCAAAAGAGCGTTGATTATTAATTTGTACATATGCCCATCTGGTCATTGCCACTACAAAAGCCATCACCATTCCTAAGGTCCAAGTAAAATACACAAAAAATAAACTTTTTTGAGCAGAGTTTTGGAGCGACTCTAAAGCTGGAAGTTTTTTAGCCCATAAAACCATATTTGAATCACGCAAATTTTTATCTTTAAATTGCCAACACACAAACATTGAAATAGAAAATATTGCCAAAGCTCCAGAAGAAGTAAGTAATAGTGCATGCGCATAGGAAAGACTTTTAATGATAGAAAAATCTAACCAAAGATTTTTTCCAATTCCATTTTGTAGTTGGCTATCATTAGATAAAAATTTTAAGTTATTAACCAGAAAAACAACTAATCCCGATATGCATGCTACTTGAAAAAGTAACATTATCTTTCTGAGCTTTTTATCTTTAGTGTTTATTTTAATTAAGCTAGCAATAACTAAAATTGCCCAAAAACATGCTCCCGATAAAGTAATCAACAAATGTGTGCCAAAAACTGTATCTGCAAGTAAGGGTAAAATTATAAAAATATATAATTGCAGCATCTGTAAATGGGATTAAAGCGGTTGTTAGAGCAAATCTCAAGGTAATTATCCTCAGCACAAGGATTTGCTGAGCTATGCTATGCAAAAAATGAGCAAATTCTGCTAAAATATTCCTTATGAAAGAAATAAACGCAGCAGAATTTGATACTGAAGTAATTAATAGTGAAATTCCAGTATTAGTAGACTTTTGGGCTCCATGGTGTGGACCCTGCAAATCCCTTACTCCAAAATTAGAAAAAATGGCTCCTCAGTTTGATGGCAAAGTTAAATTTGTAAAAATGAATGTAGATGACAACAGAGAAATTGCTGTGAAATACGGAATACGATCTATCCCTACTTTAGTTTTGATAAAAAATGGCGAAGTTGCTTCTCAAACAATGGGCGATCAAAGCGAAGAAAACATCACTAAATTTTTACAAGAATAATTTCTGATTTAACACCTTTAATATTTTAATAAGCATTTTAGGGTCATTTATGATTTAGTGACTCAAAGCTAAGACTAGAAATAATTTTATTAGAGGTAAATCTACACATTTTTATTCATAGAACCTAATTAAGCTATTCTGTAAAAAAAAGATTTCAGGCACTTTTGTCCCAAAGATCTAAAATCACCCAAAGCTAATGATCAATTCCCCAAAAACCATCGCAACCATACCGAGCTCCATTAAGATAAATGCGGCAGCAGGAGGACAAAATATAATCAAAGCTATCAATATCAAGAGACAAAAAATCAAAGTAATTATAACTATAGTGATTAAAATATTAATCAATCTAATTATATGAGAGACTATCAACAAAAACGCCTGGGCTACCTCTTGCAAAGAAGATAATGCTTCAGAATCAAAATCATTATATTCACCATTCGCAAAAGCAATTAAACCCTCTGAAGTAAGCGACTTTTTCAGTATTTCCTCTTCTTCAATATTAATGTTTGCCATATCATCAAGGAAGGGAGAGGAGCTGCTAGCAAGCTTTAGAATACGATCAAATTTTTCATTAAAGTTAAGCTTTTGGTCATCCATTATTAGGCCAGATTCAGCCCGAATCTCGTCACTTACCTCAGGAAGAAGAGAACCAACATCGTCTTTTAATTTTGTAAATAAATCATTTATTTGGTTTCTAGATTTTTTATTACCAAAAATTCTCTCTACAATCTTAGTAGCAGCCAAAGCAGCACTGGCTTTTCCCTTAATACCGTCATATTTTCCTAATTTGTATTTCAGGTAAAACAAAGCAATGTCTTTCCAAGCTGGTTTTACTATTTTAACAATCTTAATCTTTAGGTAGGTTATGTTTATATTTTTACTTTGATAGAGAACAATATGCCCCTTAGGATCTAAAACTTTACCTTGCATAGAAATCAACTTATCTTTTTTATAATTAAAAAAAACTGAAAACTTTCCTTTTGAATTATTAATCTGGATTTGTTCAATTCGATTATTTTCACCATTAACTATATTTAAGCCTATTCCTAAATCAACAGCAGTAGGGCCTAAGTACTTAGTTCCCGCTTTAATAATCACATTATTTAAAGCCTTAACTTGCTCAGGCTTTAGAAATGTTAATATCTCTCCGATTTCAAAATCTTGTAAAAACTTACCTAATTCTTTTTCATCAATTTCATCATTATTAATAATCTCACCGAGCCTAATAGCTCGCTTTTCAAGATTTTTATCTTTATTTGGCAGTATTTTTTTTTTGGCTAAATCAAGTTTTTCAGCTATTCGATCCTTAATGCTTAAAGGCACTTGTTCCTGCTGAGCAAACAAATTACTTGTACAAATACTTAAAATAAAGATTGTTGCTAAAAAAATGGAGGATTTTATATTAAAAAACATTTCAAGATCATAGCACAGGGCGCAATTTTCATAAAGAAATAAAATAAACATACAGAACTCTAATTTTTAAAAGGTAATAAAAAGAGGATGTTATGAATTTTGTTCTTTAAAAAAAGTACAATTTTAGGTCTCGGTGATACAAGTGCCATTGGCTTTTTCACAAAATATATCAAGTAGGCTCTATAAAAAAATATATTTTAATAACTATTTTTTTAAATATCTAAATAAAGACTAGTCCATGGCACTTGTATCACCGAGACCTAAAATTAGACCAAAATTAATGAGACGCTGTACTAAAGTAACAATCAAGAAACTAAACTGGGGACAAAGTACTTTTACAGGCTCTAACTAATTAAAAAATCCCCCAAATAATTTCAAAGAGCTTGGCTTGTTTTCTTTTAGCATTGGCAATGATCCAACAACTGGATATTCAGTATTTTGCTTCATAGTAGAAGATGATTCATAACCCAATCTCGCAACACTTTCTATGGTGCCTTTTTTATAGTCTGTAGAGCTTTTACATTTTTTTATAAATTCAAGCAACAAAACATAATTATCTGGATCTTTTTCCCAATATGATTTTTCAATACTATAACCTAAGCTATTTGCTAATTTTAAGTTATTATCAGCAATTATTCTATTAATAATAATTGCTAGTTGCTGTTTTGAGAAAAAATCATTCTCTCCTATCCTGTAGGTATCAAAAACTACATATAGTAATTGCACAGGTAGTTTTGTTATAACATGTTCAAAATCTTTACCAGATTCTACCCAATAACTTTGGTTAAAAACTTTCAAAAACTCTAGCAATGCTTGGGCTGCAAATTTATCTACAGAACCCCTATAATATTCCCCATTGGCTTTAAAGTATTTAATAGTTGATATAAAACCTCTAACAAAATCACTTTTAAGCTGAGAATGCTCAGAAGAACTAAATATAGTAAAAATTTTCCTTAATGATACCGTGTCATATATACCAAACTTTGTAGGACTCAATCCCAAAACAGGATTCTCGAGCCTCAACCTTGGTAGTGGCGAAAAACCAACTGTAAAAAGCTCGCTTGAAACTTTTGCTAAAAAAGCAGGAAATAAAGAGGAATTTTTTACAAAAAAGCCATAAAGTGAAGTATTAATTAACAGGTGGTAATAATATAAAGAACTATTTTTTGCACCTATTTCTTTTGGAATTGCGCGATGTCTAAGCTTACTTCCCACAAAGCCACTAAATTCTTTGGCTAATTTTTTATCTAAGTCAGCAATTTTCATATGACCTTCAGAAGTACCAATGGGATTATTTAAAGTATAAATAAGCAATTCTAGCTTTTCAGCACTTAGATTACTTAAATTTTCAAAGCTGGCATGCTTTGTAGCAAATTCAACAAATAGCTGAGAATTTTGCTGCCAAAACTCTATTGAAATATTTTTAGCTAAATTATTTCTTACAGCCAAGTTGCTGCTTTTATTGCTCCCACTTACTGGAATTCTAAATACATATTTTATAAAACCTTCCAAAAAAGCATCAATTTTATCTCTTGGAGGATTAGAAAGATTATGTACATTATGATCAAACATTGTATCTAATATAATACTTGAGCTCTCTTTAGCTAAGTTTAACTCTTCTGCAGCTAAGCCTTTAAAAAAATTCTCATATAATTTTTCTATATATTTTTCGTTAGCTAATTCAGGATCTTTATTTTTCTGAATCAAAAACTTAAGTCTTTTTAAAGAATGAAAGATTATCATTTTTGAGTCTATTCTATAAATACTTGCTAACTGCTTATCAGGGACACTTGCAAACTTGACCATAGTAAGCATTAATTCATCCATTATATGAGTAATTAGTTTTATATCTGCTTGTTCAATTATATAATTTAATTTTCCAGATCTGGTCAACCACTCAGAAGGTGTTAACAAATTAAAAATTCCAGTTAATCTTTCTACTCCAGACTTTTTAACTTCCTTAGAAATCGTTAAAGCAAACTCTTCCTCCCTTGAATCCAATACAGCCTCTCTAAGACCAAGGTCTGGGTTTTGGTTTCTTTGCCCAGTAACAAATTCTCTCAAAAAAGCAGAGGTCGTCAGCTTAGCAGGATTATCAGACATTAAAAGTTTTTGACAAATGAATGCATTTAAATTCAATGTAGCTACAATCATAAATAAACTAAAAAATATTTTAATAAAATTAAACGAACTATAATTAACTAAACTCATTACTTTCTTGGTTAAAATAATCTATTTTTGCAGTCAACTAATACTTCTAAAATCAACACGCCCTTATCTAGACTTGTACTAAGTGTTGATAATAATGAATTTAAATAGAATTGTCTGGATTGAAATGCAGTATTTTAGAGACAAAACTAATGTTTTAACATCATGCCAACTATTTTTCCCTACTTTAAACACTAAGCGTTTTTGATTATAACCAAGATAACTGGGATTTCGTGCCAATTTGTATGGGAAAGCAGACATTTAATTTTGATCAAGCAGCTTTTGGAAATTTAATATTAATTTTATGCCCTAAGCATGCAATAATCTTAACAAGAATATCTAAAGAGATTCCTTGAGTGTCGCCTTTAAGAATTTTTGTTATTCTTGATCGCGAAGTTCCAACAAGCTTGGAAACTTCAGTTACAGAAAGAGATTTCTTGGTAACAATACTTATGATTTTTTGACTTATCTTATATCTAAGTTCCCAATCTAGAGCCTCTGAGGCGGAAAGATTTAAAGCTTTAGACAAATCTAAGCTGGTCTTAGTGGTAGTGTATTTTTTTTTGGTTTTCACAATAATTCTCCTAATCTTTTTCGAGCAAGTTCAATTTCTTTTTTAGGTGTTTTTTGAGTTTTTTTCTTAAAACAGTGGAATATTAAAATACCCTTTTGAGTTTTAAGGTAGTAAAAAACACGATAAGCACCAGATGAATCTTTCACTCTTAATTCATTAACTCCTATCTCAACACTTCGAATTGGTTTTGAGTAAGGCGCTTTTAAGTTGTCGCCATTTTGAACGCGAAAAATAAGATATCCTAGTTCTTTTCTAATTTTTGCTGGAAATTTTTTTAGCTTCTCTAAGGCACTAGTATGCTAAATTATTTCTTTCACCATAAAAGTGTACCAAATATGATACAGTAATACAAGTCTAAAGCACTAGTTCTAAAGCTGATTAATAAACCAAAATCCAAAGAGAAAAAACTAGGCCAGCGCTTCTATGGTGCTGGCATTTGTAATTTCAAGAATTCCCAAGTTTTAAAACAGGGCTATAAGTCACTGACGAGAATATTAAAGTTTATTATTCTGAGTAAACAATTTCACTCAGGTCATATCCTTTAACTTTGAGAGGACTTTGGTACACATTCCCTGATCCTTGATACTGAACTTCACCTTTTTTATTGGCGTATTTTAGTAAGGCTACTGAAACCATGTGAGCCACCTCTTCTGCAAAAGCATCAGTACCAGCTTGACATTCGAAGACGATCAAACTTTCAATTGTTTCTTTTTTGATTTTGAACCTTTTGAGCTCTTTAGACACTGCTTCTGTTGATATATATTCCTTGAATTCTTCTGAGTCTTTATTGAGAACTTTTTTTGAAATATAAGCGCCTGTGCTCAGAGTGTTTAGCTTAAGAATATTTTGAATTTCATCTTTACTTGCCTCTTTAATTTCATCAGAGCTAGCAGTGGAATATGAGATTGTTCCTATAAAAATAGAGGGAGCGCCTACCACCGCAGGTTCTACAGCAGGAAAAGTAACGCGAAATTGATAAAGGTCTTGATTTGCGGTGTCTTTCTTAGCATCTGTATCGACTGCATTCCAAGAGAAAGAATATTCAGCTGCTTGAATTTTCTGAGTGGAGAATACAAAAAACAAAGGAAGAATGAGGGTGATTAAAAATTTTATTATTGATTTCATACTTAGAAAGGTAATCAAAAATGTGAGTAGTTTCAATTAAAATATTTCACGGATAACTAGCAAAGACCTTCCCTCAACAAACGCACTAAAATTTGTATTTAAAAAATTAACCTCAGCTTGGGATACTCCACTTAGAGCAAAAAAGCTGGCCGACAATAAAAATGATTTCATACAAAGCTCCTTTTCATTGTGACACAGTACAGTGAAAAGTGAGAAAAGTCAAAACTAATCTTTGCTTTGTAAGGGAGTATAAAAAAGCAATATTAGGAACATGGGTATCGAGGACTAGATGATTCCCGGCATGGAAAAAAAGCTTGAAATAGGGTCGACATTAAACAAGATTACTTAAGCCAAGTGTTAACTATTTTCATAAAATCGTTGGTTTGAGAAGTATTAAGACCTAAAAAATTAGCGCCATGATTGCCACCATCAACAATAAAAGTATAAGTGCTGTTTAATCTTTTACTTTTAGGAAATTTAGAAGCACTAAATGGATCCAGTTCACCATAAATATAAATTATATTTTGGGCATTATTTTCTGCCCAAAAGTGGATTTTTTGCATGCTAGAAGAGCTATACCTTGCAGTCGTAGAAGGAGACAAACGTTTAAACGCATCGAGATACAGGCTGTTAATAAAATCACTATCATTCGCATAGTCCAATTCTTTCTGGATATACTCTGTGAACATTGCAGGATATCCCCTTTCAGTACGTACTTGATATCCATATAGATAATCTTTAACATCTTCCTTTAATACATTATGTTTTGTACCTTCAGAACCTTTCTTAGCTAAAAACAAATCAGGGGAAATATATTTTTCATAAAATGCTATCAATTGCTCAGAGCTACTATAATCAATTTTACCAAAAATTCTATCGCAACTACCTGGATTGCCAACATGATTATTTTTCCAAAACCTTACATGCATGTATCCCAACTGAAGTTCTAAATTAAGTATTTTCTGTTCAAGACTGTCACCACCTATAATAAAATTTGCAGCAATTATTCTCTTATTTACTGCAAAGATTTTTTGAATAAGATTGAGTTTATCGTGACATAAGGCATAACTAGCTCCACCAATGTTTTTTAAAAATTTATTAAATTGACGATCACCTCTTTCAAGAAACAACGGGCTGCCATTTGCCACAACACCACTTACATCATTTGGATAGAAATATTTATGATAAATAGCAGCCCCGCCTCCTTTGCTATTACCAGAGCTTACCCATTTTTGTTTATATATTTTTTTAAATATTTTTACTAATTCATGGGAATCTCTTGAGGCCTGCTCAATATTTAGCAAAGACCAATCCCAATTAGAGGGAACTGATTCTCCATAAAATCTATGTTCAAGGTGAATTTGATTAGAGTTCAAAGCTTCTGATAAAGAAAAATATTTTTCAGAAAAGTTGTTCGAATAGCCTGATGGATAAAAAACCATTGGCCTATCAAAGGACACGTGATGCAACGTCAAGCGTTGATGAAATGAACTTGAAGATGAAATGCCATGGTCTGTCGGCTGCTTTAGTGTTAATAAAATTATTTTTTTTATTTTACCAAAGTACGAGACATGTTTAATTTTGACTATTTTTAATTCAGGAAAGCAAGCTAACTTTTTTACAATTTTATGTTTTCTTTTTAAGCAATTTTCTAAATCAGTTCTAGACTTTAAGATATCTGAGACTTGGCTTATTTCAGCAATAACTAATGCCGAGCTAGAATACAAAAACACCAATAACATTAACCTAATTTTACATATACCTATCATAGATCAGTTTTCATACACCCTCATAGGCCGGTCAAGAAAAATGAAACCGTCGAATATAGAGGATGTCCGTAAACTAGGTGAAATTTGACAAAAGTGTTCAAAATCTTTATCAGATTCTACCCAATAACTTTGTATTATTCATCATTGCTTGGTTGTTTGGATATTTAGCTTTGAAGGGATAAATTTTCTTGACAAAGTTTGCACAAATAATTACTAATCACTGTATGATTTATCAAAAGATTATTGGATTAATATTTTTTATTGCTATTCTTCAACCATCGTTTGCTGACGTTAGTAAAGGGCTTGAAGTAATTGGCTCCGCTCATGGCAAAGGCCTGGTCCTTAAAGACAGAATTGACGTTGTTGCTTTAGATGATCCTGACTTAGAAGGTGTTACATGTTATATTACTGTTTTCGATAAGGCTCTATCACTTGATAATAAGAGTGATGCGGCAATATCTTGCGTGGTGACTAGTGAGTTAAAAGTTGAGCCAACGACAAAAGCAAATATCTTTTCGGTTAAAAAAACCCCTTTTTTCAAAAAAATGAAAGTTGATAGATTCTATGATAAGAAACGAAATGTTTTGATTTATATGGTTTACACAAAAAATATTGCTGGTGGAGAAAATGCTAATCATGGAATCTCTGCCGTAGTTACATTAAAATAATTAGCTCTGGATCCAACTAGTACACCAAATTGCAAAGAGAAAATATTTTAATTTAGATCTCGGTGATACAAGTGCTAGGGACTAAACTATAATCAATAAAATTTGATATTGAATGTAGATTAGTTGATCTTGATCTCTAATTTCCATCCACTTGTTTAATACTTTGCCGGCAACAATCGCCGCATTTCTAGATAAACAACCATGGAGAAGTAAAACTGCAACCACAATTTCGGGATTTTCCCCAGGACCGTAACCCACAAACCACCCATGGTGGCGCTTTTCTAAATCTTTACTCATACATTTTTTAAACAAATCTTCTTTACTGGTTCGCGCTATTACTTGAGCAGTACCTGTTTTACCACTAAACAGCCGCTCTCTAGTTGAAAGACGGTAAGCAGTTCCTCCAACATCATTTACTAAAGAATTTAATCCGGTTTTAATTAAGGCTAAATTTTCTGGCTTAACATTGGCTCTAGAAATTATCTTTGGTTTTGTTTTAAACAATGGCTCTGATTGCTTGTCTTTACGGGCTACAGACGTTTTCTTTTTGGAGATTACCGAATTTTATATAGAATTAATCCAAAGAAGAAAATTGTTACGATTGCTATGATCAAACACAGGAAAAAGGGTTAGCAAGATTTAGGGGTTTCACAGGTCCGGATGCTTTTTGTTATCAGCTCCACTGCTTTCATCAAAGGGGTCAGAAAGGTTTCTACTTTTTCTGCAACCTAGGCCCTGAAAAAGACGTAACAGACTTCTAATTCGAAGTATTCTTTCTCCGGGCTCCAAATTAAGCTTCCCTCTGATTTTATTCTGGCCCGACTGAACAAGTGCGCGTCTTCCGTCTTTCGTTAGCAAATATCTTGCCACATCAGCCCTAGTAAACTGCAGTTTTAGGTAATTTTCTAAAATACTCTTAAAGAAATCATTCGATAAATACTGCTTATAATATAGCATTCTACTAACTGAACCTAATACAGCCCTAACTTCTGAAGTCAGCCGTACACGAGGATTTTCCACTCCTGCAGCTTCTAAATGTTTTTCAAGCTCCTTACGAATAAACATTAGATGTTGATGAGGAGATTCAAATCCAGGAAAATTTTTATCTTTTAGTACTCGACTTAAAATAGGTTTAAAATCCACACTATGCTCACCCAACTCAAATATTGTACTAATATTTTTTGCAATGAGGTCGGCTTTCTCATTAACCCTGCCTGGTAGAAACAACAACCCCACAACAGATCTAATAACCTCAAGCTTTGATGGGTCAATTTTAGTCATTTGTGCATAGTCTATTCGAACTAATCGTTTGCCTTCGATATCTATCATCCAATTACCAGGGTGACCATCGGGGTCAAATATTCCTTTTTTAAATAATGCATCCATCTCAGCCTCTACAATATGAGCACTAACTTTTTTCTTTGTCTCTAAATCTAAATCTATAAATCTTGTGTTTGGAATATATTCATAAGCAGATACTTTTTTTCCATATTCATCAAGTATCTTTTTTTGTAGCTCAAAATCAGGAGTTCCAACCTCCGTGGTAAACCCCGAAACCGCATGCGGTCTTTTGGTTGCATAAGCTTTCAAAGCATCTGGATACATTTGCCTCTCTAAACTTAAGTCCATTTCACTTCCATCTTTCCCAAGAGTTTGCATTGAGCTAAGCCTAGATTCTTCAAGAACTTGGGCAAGTCTTCTCACCTCCTCGTCTTCATCTTCTTGTAGTTTTTTAATTGCTTTTTTCCAATTCGCATTTTCATTTTGAATCTGCCCAAAAGACTCCTCCCGTTGAACACGCACAACAGACCTTTTTTCAACACCTCCAGTATCGTAGTGAACAAGAATACCGTAGTTCAGTGAGCCAGATCCCACCAACGCTCCAACTTTGTTGAGTCCTGGCAGTCCTGTACCAAAAATATTTTGTAAATCTCTATAGATATAGCTTCTTGTGGGTTCTAACGCACGATCATAAAAATCGTCTAATTGACCTTGTAGTTTTTTACTCACCAGTCCTGAAGATCTTAAATACTGTCCGGCCTTAATTCCAAAAGGACCCATGGCCTCTAAAACTAATTTTATAGAAGCTCCATTCTTACTGCCATCAGGACTGTCGAGAAAAGAGCTCATAATATATGACAAGATTACTCTCTGTTCGTTTGCTGGCACCGAATCTAAATACACTGTAAATAATTTTCGATATACTAAATCATTTTTATGTTCACCTAAAATCAGATCATGTACTTGTTGAAGCATCTCAGGTTCTTCAAACAGAGAATTGGCTTCTCCTAAAAAATTTTGCAGCACATAGGTTCTAAGAGGAGGATCTCCAGTGCGAAACCTTTTAACAAAATTGTCAAAACTCCTTTTAGCTTCTTCTTTGTTTTCAGAACTCCATTTCCCCTCATTTTCTATTGCCTCTTTCACGGCAGTTGGAACTTTTTTATCTACACCAATCAAATACTTTACAACTTGAAAACGGTCGAAATCTGACAACATTTTAGAGCTCACCAAACTCGGCACATCAATCATTAACAATTCATTTGAGTCATGCCAGTTCTGCGCTGTTATCCTACTACCAGCCAAATATTTGTTTTCAGCATAAGTTGTGCTCAAATCTCTTTCAAATTGATCTAAAACCAGTTTTTTTGTGTAACTCTTAATTGGAAACTGTTCATCTATAAGCTGTTTTGCATCTCTAACAACTTTTCTTACATGATTTTTTCCGTGGGCATGGACTACATCTTCACCAAGCTTTATTTTTTCCTTAAGTTGAAACATAGCCAGCTCTCTTTTTTGGACATCATAAGAGAGCTGGCTAATTACAGAAGGATCTAACAAATATTTCCTCACTTCTAGATTCGATCCCCTCAAATCCCATAAATACTCAAAAACCGTATTCTTTGTATGACTGGGAGATCCATTTGCCGTTTTTACATACAACTCTGCCAATCTACCAGGATCAACCAAATCTAATTCTCGATCTATATTAAAGCGCTTAACTAAATCATTAAAATCTAAAAATCTCCAGTATTCATTTCCTGTTTTCATTTTATGAAGCAATTTATAAAGCTCTTTTTTTTGACCTAAATTGTTATTCAGCTCAGTATCTTGGAGCCAACCTAAAATCATTTTTCTTTTCGCTTTTTGCATCTCTTCCATAAAAAAAACAGCCTCTTCAAATGACGTAAATTTGATGGTTTTCATTATCTCCTTTAAGTCACTTCCGCTGTAATGGTTTTCCGCTACGCTGAAAAAGTCTTCCACAACCCTCTTTGTCCATTTTTTGTAATCCCTTCGAATGCTTTTGTGCCTGTCCATTACAGTAGCCAGTGCATTTTTATACACTTCTATAGTATTAGAGTTATCACCTGTTCCTTTGTTCTGATGTGGAACACAAAAGCTGTCTTTACAATAAGAAGAAGCTGTCATTCTTAATCTTATAGACAAATCATCTAAATTTTTGCTTTTTACAAGAGGGCTAAGGTGTCTGTCGAATAAACTATTCTCTTCGTTGGATAAAGCGTACACATCTTCACCGACACCTTTTTTTAACTCCAGCTCAGGAAATTCTTCAAGAATCTCACGCACAGTTTTTTGTTCACGTTCCGCTAAATGAACTAATGATAAATATGATATTTGATTAGGTAATTTTAGCCCTTCATAACTGAGCTTCTTTAGCTTTTCTGCCATTTCACCAACCCCAAGTTTGCTTTTTGGTTTAAAATGAGGATGGTATCTCTGATATCGCATTTGATAAAAAGCCTCTATTTCTTTGACTTGTGCTTCAGGTAAAAGTTGCCTTATTCTTGTTGAAAATAATTCTTGGGATAATTGTATGTTTTCTGTAACAACTTTCGCAAAAGGAATTTTAGCTTCTTTGTATGCAATCCTTAACTTGTCTACAATCTGTAGATGACTATCAATAACGGTAATTAATTCCTCTGAATTTTTGGCCGCTTGGGTTTTTTGCTGCAACAGTCGCTGTAAAGCTTTTTCAATTTCTTTTCGACTATTACTTCCTAAAAGGGATTTGACACATTTAGGCGATTTACATCGTGGTTTAAACTTACCTCTTATATCATCATATATGTCAAATTCAGACATAAATCTCACGATGTGCCCATCATCATAAAACATTTGTGGTATCAAGGACTCAATCGTATCTAACCTTTGGGCACGCTTAGCCACAGATGTCTGCAGTTCAATCAAATCTCTTTTTAAGTCGTAAGAGCTAATTGCTTCTGTATTTTCAAAATTTTTTCTATCATAGTATCGGTATATTTTATTAACAGCATCAAAATAAATTCTAAGACCATCATCAATGCCTGGAGAATCCAATGTTCTCTCATTAGGAAGCTTTAAAAGTTCAGTTTTTAATGATTGATGCAGATTTCTAATAACTATTTTTTTTCTTTTAGGGGACAAATGTTCTATTAAGTTAAAAATTGGCTGAAAAGAATCAAAATCAGAATAACTAAATTTTAATTGAGAAATAACTTCCCCGGAAAGATATGCCAAGCGTTGTTTTCGACCCTCAAGCTCTCCCTCCATACCAGGAACTAGCTCTTGTAGTTGGTCTGCTAATAGTATTATTTCTTTAGGTTTTTGATGATTTCCATATACTTGCTTAGACTCGTGCAAAAATTTTCCTACCTCACTAGTTATTTGTGTGGCTCTTTCTATATTTTCGCCAAACATTGTTAGCAAGTAGTCTCGATGCTTGATGAGTTGTAATAAGTCGGCCTCTAACGAAGCAATAACTTTGGTTAGCCGAATTTTTTCTTTGGTAGCAGTCCGTAGTTTAATTTTATATTCTTGAATTTTTTTTTGTTTGTCTAAAATTGCATCTTCAGCTTTCATCAACTTTGAGTCAAAGCCAGAACCCAATATCAAATCCAAAGGATTGTGTATTTCTAAGTAATAAAGCGCGCGAAACTGACTTGTGCTTGTAGGTAAAAAGTCTGCCCCTAATATCTCTACCTTTAATTCTTAAGCCTCTTAGTGGCATCAGAAATAACTTGTGTTTTTAACTTTAATACCTCTTCAGGCCTCATTATATCTCCAGCTAGTGCATCGATTTTAGTTACTTTTTTGTGAGTTAATTTTAGTAGTAGATTTTCCAAGTAACTATTCTCGTCACTCAACGAGTCGATTTTGATCTCCTCTAAAACATGTCGTACTTCATCTAAGTCTGAAGCCATAATTTCAGCTATTTTTTGTAATTTTCTTTGTCTGTTTTTTGGAGCTCTTAACACAGCTTGTGCTTTATCAACAACTGTTGTTGTTCGTTCTCCATCATTGATTTGTTGGCCTAAACCTCTTGTGGCACCTGTTAAACCAATATCTAAAAAACTTCCTCGTGAGCTATTCATTGGGTGACTTCGGGATGGATGATCTCCATATTTTTCTGATATCCTTAACAAAAAATCTCTGGCTCCTTGGGGATTCATCCCGACCAACTTTAGCCTTCTAAAAATTGATTTAAAGTCAACTTCAGATTCTTCGACCTTCGACCATTGATCACTAACCATAATAGCAAAGAAATCATGACTATATTTCTTTAGAATTTCTTTGCGTTTTTCTGCAATTTGAGAAATTTTATGCTCTAGTTCATGTCCTAGTACAAATGCTATTTCATCGTCACTTTTAGAAAAAGCGATTAAACCTGAACTCACACCCACATACTTTGTTCCTTTCTCTTCAAAAACTAAAGCGTTGGGACTTGCGTGATCAAATATAAAAACTTTTATGTCATTTTTACCGTCTTCATTAATGATCATTCCTTTAACCAGGGCAGTAATATCAGATAAAACTTGGCTCATTTTAGGTTGATCATCGTAATCGTAGGGCATAAGAAAAGTCTGATCGAAAAAATTTTGTAGAACAGTGTCAGGCCTTTCTATAGATATAACATTTGGGACCTGTGCATTAGTGTTTAAACAAACAAAAAGTAATATAAAAAATACTTTTTTATACTGAATATAGTTAGCTAAAGACACTACTTTTTATCGTCGAAAAATCAACGAAACTTTAGCTTAATTGTTAATATTGTTAATTATTTCTGCAACAAAGCCTAACCAATCGGATGATTTCTAGTAGATAAAAGTATTTATGGGGTTAAAAATCTATAGAAATCAAATATTTGTTCTGAATTTTGAAAAATGATCTGAATTTATTTGATAATTATAAATTTTTAGCGATAGCTTGTTGATCTTGATCGCGAATTTCCATCCACTTGTTTAATACTTTGCCGGCAACAATCGCTGCATTTCTAGATAAACAACCATGGAGAAGTAAAACTGCAACCACAATTTCAGGATTTTCCCCAGGTCCGTAACCTACAAACCAACCATGGTGGCGCTTTTCTAAATCTTTACTCATACATTTTTTAAACAAATCTTCTTTACTGGTTCGCGCTATTACTTGCGCAGTACCTGTTTTACCACTAAACAGCCGCTCTCTGGTTGAAAGACGGTAAGCAGTTCCTCCAACATCATTTACTACAGAATTTAATCCGGTTTTAATTAAGGCTAAATTTTCTGGCTTAACATTAGCTCTGGAAATTATCTTTGGCTTTGTTTTAAACAATGGCTCTGATTGCTTGTCTTTAAAAACATAATCAACCAAATGTGGATTATACACTTCACCATTATTGGCCAACGCACCATAGGACACCGCCATTTGCAATGGAGTTACCAATGTAGCTCCTTGCCCAATTGCAATTGATAATGTTTCGCCCTTTTGCCAAACTCTTTTTTGATCTTCAGCCCATTTAAAAGTTGGCATTAATCCTGGAATTTCATTATCTAAACCAATTCCAGTTCTCGAACCCAAACCAAACATTGATGCGGTTTTAGTAATTTGGTCTAAAGTTAATTTATTAGCCATTTTAAACATGAAAACATTTGATGACTTCCGCAGGGCTAATAAATAATTAATCCATCCATATCCTTGCTTACTGTGATCATAATATACCCTTCTACCTAGCCTAAAAGACGGAGGACAATTAACAACAGTTTTGCTATCAATTATTTCATTTTCTAAAGCAGCCAACATAGTGAAAGGCTTAAAAGTTGAGCCTGGAGGGAAATGATCATGAATTGCTTTGTTTCTTAATGGGCCAAATTTCTGGATACTTAATTTTCTCCACAAACTTTTATTTAATAAATTATCACTAGAGGGATCAAAACCCGGCAATGAAAGCATTGCTCTAACTGCTCCATTGCGTGGGTCAATTGCCACAACTGCTCCCATGTGACCTTGCATGGCTTCATAGGCAGTTTTTTGTAAATCTAAATCTAAAGTAAGCCGAATATGATTACCGGACTTAGCAGGCTGTAAACGTTGTTTCTTGGATAAGACATAGTCCAAAGAACCTTTGTTTTTATTTATAATTCTTCCGCGAGAATCAACTTGAATAAACTTAGTGCCGTTTTCTCCCCGAAGATAATTATCATACGATTTCTCTATTCCGCTTCTGCCAATCTTGTCACCAGCCTCAATTGGTATTTCCTGTTCTTGCATTTTTTTTAGCGTTGCTTTATCAATCTCATTTACGAAACCAAGAACGTGAGCAAACATATCTGCATATAAATGTTTTCTAGTATGCTGTGTTTGAATGAAGAATCCCGGCAAAAGCTTTTGGTTTTTTTCAAACTCAACTATTTGTTGCCAAGATAAATTTTCAAAAATTGTAATCGAAACAAAAGGTGGCATTCCAATAAGTTTTTTTCTTAATAATTTCTCCAGCTTTTGCTGACTCTGAGGAAAAAAACCAGCTAGTTTTTGCGCAGCAACTTGATAATTTTTCACAAATTGTGGAGTAGCAACCAAGTCTAATTGTTGAATGTTGTCTACTAAAACTCGGCCCTTTCTATCTAATAACCTGCCTCTTGGCCCAACTTGTTTTTCTCTTCTTAAAATCTGTTGTTCAGAAAACACATTATAACTATTTCCTTTAACTAGTTGTAAATAACCAACTCTTACTAGCAAAACTAAAATTAAAAAAGCGATAACCAATCTTAGTATTAAAAATTTACTTGAAAAGCTTTTTAATGTATCTTCTTGATCAAGCATAACGTATTAAAACCTCCACATAAAAACTACACTAAATCTGCATTAGAAGAAGAAAGTTTCTGATGTTCAAAATATTTAAACCAACGCTTTAAAACACCATATAACAAAACTGAAAGAAGAAGATTCACTACAGTTAAAACCAGTAAACTATAAAAGCTATTTAAAAAAGATATTTCACTACCCTTAAACAAATGAATAACTAGAACAATAAAAAAATGAGCCACAAAAAAAATGGTAGATAATATACAAAACTCTGCTCTAGAAGAAACAGTAAAGGATCGAAGGAAAAACTTACAAATATAGGTTGCCAGAATTAAACCAGCCACATAAGCAGAAGCATCATCAGCAAAGTTTACGTGGAATAATAAAGAAAGAATTAAGCAAACTATAATCATTTTTAAAAAATCCATTTCAATTACCATAAAAGCAATTATAACTGGTAAAAATCTAACTACACCTAAATCACCTGGTAACTGTAAAAAACTAAACTCAATAAATTGTAAAATAAAAGCTACACATATAATAAGGGGCCATTCTAGCCATTTTTTTTGCCAAGACATTAACCTCATTGCGATCCAGCCTCTTGATTCCAGCTTTGTGGCTTAACTAATAATACATGAACATAATTCATCTTATGAATAATTGCCTCACTTCTTAGCTCAGCAAATTGAATTACTCCAACATTGGGTTTTTCAACAGATATAATTCTTCCTACTGGGATTCCCTTTGGAAAAACTCCAGCCAGCCCTCCGGTAACTATCTGATCGCCAATTCTATAATCATCAGCACGATCTAGATAATTTAATTTAAGCTTTAATAACTCCCATCCACCACCTTGAACCATCAAATTTGAATTACTTCTAAGATTCAAAGCATCGATTTTAAAATTTGAATCATGTATAGAGTTAAAAATAGAGTAACTATTAAATGTTTCAATCACTTGGCCAACTAACGAATGAGGGCTGACAATTGGGTCGCCAATTTTTACTCCGTCTTTGGCTCCCTTGTTAATTACATAATAATAGGAGTAATCAGAACTTGTCCGACCAATAATTCTGGCCATAACGCTATTACGACCCCATTGCTTCACTCCTTGCTTGGAAGAATCAATAGTATTTTGCTCATAAAGTTGAGCCTTCAATTGCCACAACTCCGACCTTAAGAGACTATTTACTTTTTCAAGCTCTGTTGATCTCTTTTTAGTGCCAACTAAATTTAAGTAATTATCCCAAACACCAAAAACACTGTCGTTTGCCGAAGTGACCACACCATTGATGGAAAATTGTGCATTTTGAAAATGTTTTTGGACAAATGATAGCCCAGGCACTCCAAATTTAAGAATTCCAAATGGTAAAACAGCCAACAATAAAGTTACCAAAGCAAGTTTCCACTTATTTAGCCATTGACTATCATTATTCAACATTAAATTTTTCTCAATAAACTATAATTCCTATATAAATCCATAGTTCTACTAACTATTCTAACCATCCGATTGGCTAAGAGCAAATTTCAAAATTAATAATTCATTATAAAACCTTGAAAACCTTGACATATATAGTGTTTTTCAGGGAAAATGAGTACCAGACTATGATCAATTGGATACTAAAAAATAAATCGTACTTTATGGTAATTCTTGTTATTGCTTGCCTAGCATTAATATTTGTAACACTACAAGGTGGTGGCGTTGGAAATGGCACAACTGGAGGACTTTCTCCTAAAAAAGCTGTGGCGAAAGTTGGTGGTGAAGAAATCACTACCGGAGAATTAATCAACGCTTACCAAAGACAAATGGACAGTGTTCAACAATATGCCCAAAGTAATCCTCAGATGTTAAAATATTTTAGAGAAACATTTAAACCAGAAAATATCTTGGAAAGTTTAATTGGTGAAAAATCTCAAATCGCGTTTGCTAAAAATCTTGGCTTATCTGCCAGCCCTGATGAAATTAGTTACTTTATTAAAAACAACCAACAATTTTATAACAAAGGAACATTTGATAGAATTCGCTACCAAAACATTGTCCGCGACAAAGTAGCCTATGAAAACCAAATAGCAAATTTCATTACTTCAACTAAAGCTAGAAAATTACTTTCCACTGGCCTGTTAAGCCAGTCGAATTTGCAATCGAAAATTGATCAAGCACTTAATAAAGAGTATATTTTTGATTTTGTAAAAATTGACCCAAAAACAATAAAAGTTAATAAACCAAGTAAAGAACAAATTAATGAATTTGTTGCCAGCCCTGAAAGTGCAATATTGCTAAAAAATTACTATAATAATAACATTTCAAAATTCAAAACTAGTGAGACCGTTAAAGCGCAACACATATTGGTTAAAACCATTGAGGAAGCCAATAAGGTTAGAGAAGAAATTAAATCTAAAAAAATTACTTTTGCCGATGCTGCTAAAAACCACTCTACTGATAAGTCCAACAGCTCCAAAGGTGGAGACCTTGGATATTTTCCAAGAAATCAAATGGTCAAAGAATTTGATCAAGCAGTTTTTGAAAAACTAAAAGTTAATGAATTATCTGAGCCAATTAAAACTCAATTTGGATACCATTTAATAATAGTTAACGACAAAAAAGCTGCAACAGAAAAAAAACTTGAAGAAGTAAAGTCTCAAATTGCTGGTGATGTATTAATGGAAAAAAATCAAAAACAACAAGCCTCTAGATTAGTTGCCAAATGGAGCAACTCTGGATCAAGGCCCACCAATAAAGAGTTAAGTAAAAATGGTCTGAAGTGGGAAAAAGCAGCAGCTTGGAAGCCAGGAGCTTCACAACTACCAAGTGTTGGGGTACTACAAAAATCAGACATTGAGGGCTTACTAAAAATATCTAAAAATGGAGAATATTACCCTAAAACAATAAATCAAGGGAATAATATTTTCCTGTTAAAACTAAATTCAATAAATAGTGAAAAAGTTGAATCCAGTGGTGAACAAAGAACTGCCAATATAAGTTCAGACTTCTGGCAAAATGTTAAAAAGCAATTTGAAGATAATAAAAAAATTCATAAATCTAAAAAGATTTTAGCAAAAATGAATGAAATTATTGATGCTCAAAACAAACAACAAGGAAATGTAAACTAATTTATATTTAGTAAAATTATAAATGATTAAAACTTTATCAACTACTATATTTTTAATTTGTATTACTATAGCAAGTAGCAATATTCACAGCCAAAGCTTTCTGGAGAAAATTAAAAACTTTTTTAAAAACTCAAGAACCATTGAGCCAAAAATAGACAAGAAAACTCCTTCAAGAATGCCCGGCATTTCACAGCCTTCAATAATATTCGAAGCCAATGATAAAAACTCTAAATATCTTATTTATTCAACACCCAATACTAGTTCTAGATTTGAGGATTCACGAATAACCGCAACCAAATTAACTGAGCAGGAAAAATCTGCACTTATTAAAACCCCCAAAGAGGGCCATACATATTTCAAAACTCCAAAGAAAAACCTTCCTAAAATAATAGAGATATTTGAATCCCAATAATTTAAATTTATTTTCACCCGAATATTTAGCCATAGTCATAGCCTTGTTAAGATTTTGTTAATTAACATAACTGTTTAGTCATTAATTATTGCATACTGAGAATACACCCTCTTTACATACCAATTGCGTATTTTCAAGTACTTAAAGCCCTGGCACAGCAATTGCACCATATATATAAGTAAACAAATTAAAAGATTAAATATAAATAAAAGAAAAAAAGGAACTATATACACATGAAAAATATTAACAAACTTATAATCATAACAGCAGCAGCACTTACTTTAAACCTATCATCACAATCTTTAACTTTAAATCAAGAAATAGATATTAAAATGAAAGTTGAAATTAAATCCTTAAAAAGAAGCTTAGCTATGTCTGATGATACGCCTAAAACAGCTAAAGCAAGAAATAATTATCTAAAACTTAGTGGCGCACTTGGAGAACAAAACCCACGAACTATAGAAGCCAAAAGAATATTTACTCAATATGCCGATGAAAGAACAAAGCAAAGAGATACGATTCAGCAAAGAATTCATGCATTAAAAGGTAAGAATGGTAGATCAATTTTAGCTAATGAAATAGCTAGAGAAAGAACTATTAATGAAAACATTGCAGATCAAAAGCTGTTAAAAGCATTTGACCCTAACTTAGCTAAGTTAAGAATTAATTATCTAAAGGCAGTATTTAACCAAAAGCATTCAGCTATAGCTCAAAAGACTGGACTAAGCAGAAGTAAAAACTCAGCGCTTGCCGCTCTGGACTTACAATTTAAAAGAATTGATGAGATTAACTCCATGGCCAAAAGTAAATCTAAAGTTGCACAACTTAAAAAATCTACTACTACTATCCAAAAGTTAATAAAATTATTGAATGATAATAAAATTCACTTAAATGATTTTTCTAGTGGATTAAGCGATTTAGAATACGCTTATAAAAATGGTAAAGAAGGAATTGATTTTTATAATGTCAGCGATAAACCATTAAGTGAATTATCCACTACTAGAAGATATGTAAGCACTAGCCATGGTAAAAAAACTAGTTCTCCAGCAAGATATAAATTCACTAAAAAAATTACCAATGGATCTATAACTGCTGCCAATGGTCATCTTCAAGTAGCGAAATTTTTAGATGCTAAATCTTCAGAACACAATACAGATGTTGCTATAAGAATTGCCAAAGCAGACGCTAAATTAAAAATAGAGCAAGACAAAAAAAGAGAAGCTAATGATGCAGAATTTAGATTCATAAACAATGAGTTAAAAGCCTTAGCATCTAAGACTGACTACTCTGATATCGTTACTAAGCTAAATGATAGTTCAGTTAAAAAAACTGGAAGTAAATTAGCCTGGACAATGAAAACTTTTGAGCTAGATAGAAAACATGCCATTGAAAAAATAAACAGAGCCAATAACTATTATAAACTAATAGTATCAGATGAAGATAATTTACAATTAGTAGACCCTAGATTTTCTGGCAGAATTGTTAAAAAACAAAAATTGCAACAAAGACTTAATCATTATGCAAATTTATTAGGAAAAGATAACAAAACTTTTGCCTCTATCTTAGGTGATAATAACAACAGTAATGTTGCATCAAAAGATAGTAAAAATGTTAAAGATAGTGATATTTAAAAAATAATAACTAAATTAACTATAAAACAAGTGAATCTAGTAAACTAGACAAATTATCTAAAAACAAAGCATTGGGCCCATCACAAAGGGCCTGATCAGGATTTGGGTGGCATTCAAAAAAGAAGCCATCCACTCCTACTGCAGAAGCAGCCCTAGCAATAACAGGAATCATTTCCCTGTTTCCCCCACTACTTTCCCCAAGACCTCCTGGAAGTTGTACTGCATGAGTGCAGTCCATTATTACTGGATAACCAAGATTCCTCATATAAACAAGTGAAGTAAAATCTACCACCAATCGATTATATCCAAACTGAGTTCCTCGTTCACAAAGTAAAATTTTATTATTTCCGGTACTAGCAATTTTTTCAGCCACAGTTTTCATATCCCATGGAGCTAAAAATTGACCTTTTTTTACATTAATAACTTTATTAGTTTTACCAGCTGCAACTAGCAAATCTGTTTGGCGACTTAAAAACGCGGGGATTTGTAAAACATCTGCCACTTGAGCTACAACCTCTGCTTGTTCTGGAGCATGGATGTCAGTTATTATTGGCACCGAAACTTTTTGCTTAATATTGGCTAAAATCTTCAAGCCCTTTTCAATACCTGGACCACGGTAACTTTTAACACTAGAGCGATTGGCTTTATCAAAAGAACATTTTAAAACCCAAGGCAGATTTTTTTCGGCAAATATTTTTTTTAGCTTTACGGCTACTTCAAGAAGTAATTCTTCACTTTCAATAATATCCATTCCACAAAAAAACACTGGTGCAGCTCCTTGGCCCTCACCCCAAGTGATTTGCTTAAATTTATAGTCTGAATAATCAGTAGGAAGTTTAACAATATTTTTAGTGGCAGTTAAATTTTTATACATTTTTTTTACTTTCAGTTATTTTTTTTTGAGCCCACTGTAAATCAAGCAGACTATCAATTCCGCGATTAGACTCCCCTTTACCCGGAATTGTAAATAAAACTTTTATTTTAAACCCCAACCAAAGAGCTCGCAGTTGCTCAAGTCCTTCTGCTTTTTCTGCCGGCACTGGCGGCTGAGCACAAAACTCTGCAATGGCAGTTGCGCTATAACCATAAACACCAATATGCTTAAAAACTGCTGGCTGGGAATTTTCCTGGTCATCAAATTCTTTTCTTGAATAAGGAATAGGGAATCTAGAGAAATAATTTGCTTCACTATTTTTATTAACTAAAACTTTAACCACTGTCCGCTCTGTTAACTTAGTAAAGTCATCAAAGGCCTCTCCCAAAGTATAGATATAATTTACATTACTTTTAGGATTTCGAAATTCGTTGACCATTTTTTTCAAACCTTGAGAGGCTACAAAGGGCATATCTCCTTGCAAGTTAATAATCCCTGCTAATCGCTTATTTTCTTGAGGAAGCTCTTTTTCAAACCACTGGTAGGCACTAAACACTCTATCAGTTCCTGAAGGAAGCAAAGGATCGGTCATAACTACACAAGCATTTTGATCAACAGCCAAAATAGAGTCTTTGATTTCTTGATTATCCACTGCCACAATTATTTTAATATTTGAATCTTGAGAGAAAATATCACACGCTCTTTGGTAACATTTTTGCCCCAAAGTGAATTCATCTATCTTGGTTAAAATTTTATTCGGCAGTCTAGTAGATGCTTTACGCATTGGAATTACTACTAATATAAAATCATTAGAAGAATTTAGTTCAACAGAATCAATCATAACATTTAAATTAAATCTTGAAGCCTAACAAAACCAATTAACTCAGCCTTTGAATCCACCACTGGAGCTCCAGAAATTTTCTTGGCTTCAAATATCTCTAAGCATTCTTGTAGCATTTGATTTTGATTAAGCACCACGGGATCTTTAGTCATTATGTTTTCTGCTTTGTCATTAGCTGCAACATTATTAGCCATTGCTCTTCTCAAGTCACCTTCAACTATTATGCCAATTAATTTTTGATTATCAAGCACACAAAAGGCACCTTGTGCATGCAAAGACATTTGCTTGGCAACATCAGTAACTAATGTATGTTTATCTCCACAAGCAACTTTAGATTTATCAATCATTACTTGGTTAACCTCGGTATTCAATCTGCGACCAATAGAGCCTCCTGGATGAAGAATAGCAAAATCAACTTTAGAAAATTTTCTTCTTTCACTTACAACTGCTAACAATGCATCACCTAGCGCTAAAGCTACTGTTGTACTTGCAGTTGGCAACATATTAATTGGACATGCTTCTTTTTCTACACTGGCATCAATTACCACATCAGAATTCAAAGCTAACTTTGAATCTAATATTCCAGTAAAGGAAATGATTTTATTATTATTTTTTTTTAAAAAAGGAATTAAAGCATTTAACTCCGCGGTTCTTCCTGACTTAGAAAAAAACAAACAAACATCTCCTGGCAAAACAGCACCAATATCACCATGAAGTGCTTCAGTTGGATGAATGAATACGCTATTCACGCCAGTACTTACAAAAGAAGCAGTTAATTTTGCAGCTATGTAGTGACTTTTTCCTATACCCATAAATACTAATTTTTTATTATCTTTTATGGCTTGCTCGATTAATTCCACAGCAGCAATAAAACTATCACCACCGCTAGAATTTAAATTGGCGGCTGCTCTTTCAATTGCTTCGGCCTCTGTTTTTAATAATGCAACTGCTGATTTAAGCATATTTTTTATAAAACCCACCAGCTTCTGCAACAGCAATTAATTCTTTACTAGGAGCAATTCTATTTCCTTGGTTTTTGGTTAACTTCTCTAATTCTGCAACTATATTTTTCACCCCAACAGTGTCAGCATATTTAAGCAGCCCACCTCTAAAAGGAGGAAAACCAGTGCCAAAAATCATTGCTAAATCTGCACACCATGCTTTATCAACAATCCCATCACTTAAAGCTATTGCAGCTTCATTAATCATTGGGAAAATCATTCTGTTTTGTAAATCTTCATCAGTAAGTTTTTTTGGATCAGGCACAACAGAATTTTTAAACAAAATTTCTTTGATGGCAACTGAATCAGGATCTTGCTTTTTTCCGCCTGGCCCAGTCCAATTATATAGTCCCAGTCCATTTTTTCTACCAAGTCTTTGGCTATCTCCAGGCTTAGTTGCTGCATACAATAAATCCAAAGCAGTACTTGGTTGAGCTCGTTCACCAAAAGCATCATGTAGAACTTTGGCTACTTTACAACCGACATCTAATCCAACTTCATCAAGTAACTCACATGGCCCCATTGGCATGCCAAAATTTTTCATGACTTTATCAAGTCTTGATATTTCAAAACCTTCATTCAACATATATGTTGCTTCATTAAGCCATGGAAGTAATAAACGATTAACTAAAAATCCTGGCCCATCTTTACAAACAACTGGAGTTTTACCAATATCCCTAGAATATTGAACTGCTCTGGCTAAAACTTCAGGAGAGGTCTTAGCTTGAGAAATAACTTCTACCAACGGCATTTTCTCAACTGGATTAAAAAAATGTAAACCCACAAATCTTTCTGGCTTAGCAAAAGCGGAAACCATATCTTCCAAACAAAGACTAGATGTATTAGAAGCAATAATACAATCATTACTAACTTTGGTTTCTAACTCAGTAAAAACTTTTTTCTTGATGTCTAAATTCTCCACAATGGCTTCAATAACCATGTCTAAATCTTTAAAGCCTTGGTAGCCAAGCTGACCAGAAATTCTATCCATATTAGATTGCACTTCATATTTAGTCATTCTTCGACGTTTTTTTTGTTTGTTAAAAAACCCACCAGCATGAGCTAAACCACTAGCTATTGCAGCTTGATTAATATCTTTCATTAAAACATATTTTTTACTTTTAGAACTTTGAGAAGCTATGCCTCCACCCATTACTCCAGCACCAAGCACTCCAATACTTGTAATGGAAGGCAAAGCTTTCAAACTAGATTCTTCTAAACTAGTTCCTGATTCTTTTTTATTATCTTGGATCATAAAAAACAAAGTTAATAAATTTTTATGTTCTGGAGTATCCCACACTTCAGACCAAGCTTTTGCCTCAGCCTTCATTGAAGGATCGCGCCCTTTGCCAAATTGATTTTTAATTAACTGCAAAATTTTCAAAGGAGCAGGATAGTGCCCTTTAGTTTGTTTCATTACTGTTTTCTTGGCTTGAGAAAAAACTATTGCCCTGCCAAATGGAGTGTTATCTAGTATTTTATTAACAATAGATTTTTTAGTTTTTTTCTTTGCAGGAATTTTATTACTAGTAGAAACTTTTCTAGCAAATTCTAATGCTCTTTGCTCAAAGTCTGCAGACGGAAATACTTGATCAACCAAACCAGTTTTCAATGCTTTCTTAGGCCGAATATTTTTACCAGTTAGTATCATATCTAAAGCGGATTGAACTCCAATTAACTTTGGCAATCTAAAAGTTCCGCCCCATCCAGGTAGTAACCCTAATTTTACTTCAGGCAAACCCATCATAGTTTTTGAATCATCAGACATTAAACGATGCTTAAAAGTTAATGCCCATTCGCAACCACCACCTAAACAAACTCCTTTGATTGCCGCGATGGTATTAATTTTTAAATCTTCAAATTTTGAAAATAATTCTTGGCCCAACTTTGAAGCATCTGCTGCTTGGTCTTTACCTTTAAAACCTTTAATAATTTCTAAGTCTGCACCAGCCACAAAAATTCCTGGTTTTTTTGAGAAAACAATAAGAGTATTAATTTTAGGTGTCTTAGAAATAAGGTCTAAGCAAGTACCAAGTTCTTCTGCAACTTTAAAATCGAATTTATTAACTTTATCAGATTTTAAATCAAAATCTAAAATTGCTAATTGAGATTCAACTCGCAAGCTAAATGCATCTCCGGTAAATAAATTATTCATTTGTATTCTCCTATATATTTTTTTACTAGTTTATTTTACTAATTTTAATGATAACGCTCCACCTTGACCGCCACCAATACACAAAGTTGCTAAACCATGTTCAATATTATTTCTATTCATTTGCAAAGCAGCCGTTAAAACTAACCTAGCTCCAGTTGCACCAACAGGATGACCAATAGCAATTGCTCCTCCTTGTGGATTTAAAATACTTGGATCAATTGCTCCAAGTTTTGAACTTAAACCTAAATGATCAGCAGCAAACTTATCGCTATCGAAAGCATTTAAGCAACCAATTACTTGAGCTGCAAAAGCTTCGTTTAATTCTATCACGCCAAAATCAGAAACTTTTTGACCGGTTTTCTTTAAAAGTTTTGCGGTGGCAAAAACTGGCCCTAATCCCATTCTTTTTGGGTCTAAACCTGCAAAAGAATAATTTGTTATTTCGGCTAAAACCTTTGGGTTATCTAATTTTTTAAGACCTTCTTCACTAGCAAGCATTACCATCGCAGCTCCATCAGTTATTGGACAAGCATTTCCCACTGTAACCGAACCATGCTTTCTATCAAAATATGGACGAAGCTTAGCCAAGGCTTCCATAGATTGGCCTTTTCTTGGGCCAACATCTAAACTTAATGAATCTTTGAATTTTGGAGGAACTGAATACTCAGCGATTTCATCGTTAAAAAACCCAGCTTCAGAAGCAGTAACTGTTTTATGATGAGACTCCATTGCATACTTATCTTGCTGCTCTCTATTAATTAAAAAATCTTTAGCCACAACCTCTGCAGTTTGGCCCATATTCAAGCCACAAAATGGATCAGTTAATCCTTCTTTAATTGCTACTCTAGGATTCATAAATGCTCCAAAAGGATAGCTGCATAAAGCCTTAAGTTTTTTGCCAGTAGTTTTTGCTTTCATCATAGCGCCAAAAAACTTTAAGGATTTTTTATTATATATAAGTGGCATATTAGACATTGACTCTGTTCCGCCTGCGGCGATTACATCTGCAACACCACTGGAAATTTTTAAAAATCCTTGGGCAATTGCTTCTAGTGCAGAAGCACAATTTCTGTGAACTGTGTATGCCGAAATAGATTGGTCAAAACCTGCTCTCATTGAAACAACTCTGCCAATATTTGCCGCATCTGGTGGAGAGCCAACATTTCCTACTATTACTTCATCAACAACCCCAGTTAACTTCTCTGGCCTATGACCCATTGCGTGAACAGCGCTTACTAATGCATGCCGGCCTAATTCCATAGAAGGAACAGCTTGTAATTTGGTACCTGCTTTAGCAAAAGGAGTTCTTTTGCCACTTACTAAGAATACTTTTTTCATATGCTACAAAATAACACGAATAGAGCTTACAATCGAGAAAGCTGGTTAACCTGAATTTATCATCGTCGCATGGTATAAAGTAAAACTAAAAAACCCCAAATTGAACTAATTTTTATCTATGCCTGTCGCTAACCATTATTCTTTAAGTTTTTTGCTCACTCATGAACCAGTTTACGCACACTTCATTAGCTCAAAAATTAAAATCTAAATATTTGTCAACTTACTCTTATGGTGAAATTGGTGTTCTACCAACACCTTTATTTATGTATTTAGATGCGCATGTCTTATTTTTAACTTTATAAATTTCAATTGCATGTGCAACATTACTTCGGTTAATGGATGGAATATCAATATAGTGAAAACCATTTGTTGTCTCTATTTGAATAACCTCATCAACTTGATGATTAGGCACACCTTTAAACTGACATCCTAAACCATAATTTAAATTCTTTATCTTCGATGGAAAGATTATTTTAACATATTCCGCTACTTTACCTGGAGAGTTACCAACAGTAAAAGTTAAAACATTATCTAAAAATGTATGTTTATATTTAGATACAGTAGTAATTTCAAACTCATCCACTGAGTTTTTCATTGCTGGATTTGAGTAAAAAGTAATATTTTTAGAATTTTGATAAACGCTGTTTAATGCATCATATTCATATGCCACATCCATATTTTTCAGCCAACCCTCACTGATGCCAACTCCGGCAAGGGAAATTATGGCCATAACTGAAGACCTAATCACGGCCCATTTGCCATCATCTGACTGGTCAATATAGACCGCAAAATTTTTCCCTAATTTCTCAATCTCAGCAATAGTAAGAGCCCTATTTAAATTAAGTTTAAATGTATCATTACTGTATAAATAAGCTTCTTGATTAGAAACTCTACTTAAAGAACTAGCTTTAATGTGTTCAATTAAATCTCCAGTAAAATGACCAGACCATTTTTTGTGAGCTGCTTCTGAAAAACCACTAACAACTAAAATGTAAAGTGTAAAATTTAAAATAAACATGTTTTTCATAAAAACCTCCTAAAATCATCTATCTTCTACAAAACTTATTTACAAGATGGATATGTTTCTTCATCGTAACGACTACAAACACCTTTTTCAACAATACACCAAGTAGCTCTGAATTTTGCACCATGTTTTTTATAAACTATTTTTTCATCACTGAAATATATCTCATAGCCATTATCAGCGAGTGAATAAGCTCTATCAATGACATAAGGTTGATAACCTCCAGAAGTGGTAGAGAAATAAACCTTGCCATTGATTGCTTTTACCCTTCTATATGGCTCATCATTTCGATCCAATCGATCGCAACGAAAATTTACTCTTCTTTTGTCTATAGAACTTTTAGCAAAAGATATGCTGCTCATAAAAAATGAAGATACTAATAACAATCCGAAATATTTAATATTCATAAACAAACCTCCCAATATATTTATTTAACTTGATTAAAACTTATTTTTATTTAAATAGACAATATTTCTATGTTTTTATTGGCGCACTGTAGCTAACCAACCAATCTAAACTTGTTTTTTTTTCTAAATTTTTTACACTATTTATAGAATGAATAAAACAATTAACAAACTTTTCTTTTTTACCTTAACAATAATTTTCTGTAGTAATTTATATACCAAAACATTAATTCCTTCCTTAATTAATTTAAAAAATGTTAAGACCGCTATCTGTAAAGACCCTATTAACGGTAATATCCTTTTTCAATTGAACCAAGGAATTGCCACTGCCACCTTCGTAGCTGACATTGAAGGGAAAATGTTAAAGTATTCCCTAGAAAGTTTACCTGAAATAGACTTTGTAATTTCAAAAAACTACCCTAAAAAAGATTCAACCTCTCTTGCTAGTTTAGCATCAGATTCAAGTGGTTTATTTGGGAATATTGGAATTTCATGCCCTACTGCAAAATGTAAATCACTAAAGACCTCTAATCAGGAAATGCAATTTCATTTTATTACAGCAAATCCTAACATTAAATTCAATCAAGAAGTTACTTGTGATTTTTAGTAGTTAAAATCACAATAAAAGGCTCTTTATGATATCTCGTGGATAAAATAGGCCATAAGCTATAAGACCTCAAATATCCAAGCTAGAAAGAAATATTGATTAAAAACCAGGCAAATACACGGATCAAAGGGCTAAAGTCTGCTTGTTTTTACAATTTTTTCTTGTAGTGCTTGACTAGGTCCTTGAAATTGAATTAAAAACACTGCAGTTAGGAATATATTTCAAGTGGCTAATAATACAAATAAAACAACATCTTCTACAACTAAAAACACCGAAAATAGTGATACTGCAAATCTTACTAAACTTCAAAAAAAGCGCTTAAGAATTGCTGATAAAGACTCAAAAAAAGTTAGTAAATCTAAAGTTTCGTTAAGTAGAAGAGCTAAAAGATTTAATGAAAAATCTGAAAAAGAAGCAAAGGGAAATCCACACGCAAAAATTAAGCTGCTAGGATCTTCACCTTCTGCCTCTAGAAAAACTCCTGCTAAAGGAGTATTTCAAAAGGTTGCCGCTAAAACTAAATTTTTTCACGGTGACGATGCTCAAAGAAACTGGATATTAATTGATGCTAGAGACAAAACTGTTGGAAGACTTGCTTCAGAAATTGCTAAACTTTTAAAAGGCAAACATAAAGCTCAATTTACTCCTAATATAGACAATGGTGATTTCGTTGTTGTTACTAACGTAGAGAAAGTAAAGTTTTCTTCTGACAACAAAGAAATTAACAAGTTTTACTACCGTCACACAGGATGGATGGGTGGAATGATTAAGACTAGCGCAGTGAAAATGCGTGAAACTAAACCTGAAAACATTCTAGGCTTTGCTGTAAAAGGAATGTTACCAAAAACTAAACTAGGAAGAGCCCAACTTAAAAAGTTAAAACTTTATGTTGGAGATGCACATCCGCATTCTGCTCAAAACCCAATTAAATGGGAACCAAAAATATAAACCAAAAGGGGTTATTAAAATATTATGAGTAACAAAGACTTTACATGGGCAACCGGCAGAAGAAAAAACTCTGTTGCAAGAATTAGAATGAAACCTGGAACTGGACAATTTGAAGTAAATGGAAAAAAACTTGAAGTTTACTTTGGCAGAGAAGTTTTGCAAATTATCTCTAAACAACCATTAGCTTTAACTGAAACAATCGGTAAATTTGATATCTATGCTAACTGTAGTGGCGGCGGTCACTCAGGCCAGGCTGGAGCAATTAAGCATGGAATCTCTAGAGCTTTAAACAACTTTGACAAGGAAAAATATAGAAGCACTCTTAAAAAGAATTCTTATCTAACTAGAGACCCTCGTAAAACAGAACGTAAAAAATACGGTTTACGTGGAGCTCGAAGAGGTTTTCAATTTAGTAAACGTTAATTCTCTTACCAAAATATTAATTTTAAAACCCCCACTATTACCTTCTTGGTAACAGTGGGGGTTTTTTTTTGAAAAATTTGCTTTAGCTTGAACTTAGCTATTAATATACTTATTAGTTAAAAAATATAAATCTAAGGAGGATTTTAATATGGGAATGATGTCGGAATTTAAAGATTTTGCAGTCAAAGGAAATGTAGTTGATATGGCAGTTGGCCTAGTAATAGGAGCAGCTTTTGGAAAAATTATTACTGCCTTTGTAAAGCATGTAATCACACCACCAATTGGCTTAATGATGGGAGGAGTAGACTTCTCTGATTTAAAAATTACTTTAAAAGAAGCAACCGCTGATGCAGCTGCTGTAACTATTGATTGGGGAATTGTAGCCCAAACTCTTTTAGACTTTATTATTATTGCCTTTGCTATTTTTATGGTAGTTAGAGCAATTAATAATGCTAAGAAAAAAGAAGCTGAAGTGCCTGCTGAACCATCAGAAGATATTTTACTTCTTAGAGAAATCAGTAAAAATTTAAAAAAATAGTTTAATTACAATTTAATTTAAATAATAAAAAACCCTCTAATTACCTATATGTTAATAGGTAATTAGAGGGTTTTTTATTATTTTCTATTGAAAAAGGATATTTATAAATTATAGTTAACCAATATGAACTTGAATGAGACCTTTAACTGGAGATACGCTACTAAAATATTTGATAATAACAAGAAAATATCTGAACCAAATTGGCAAACATTAGCAGAAAGCTTAAGAATGTCTCCATCTTCTTTTGGACTGCAACCGTGGAAATTTATTGTAGTTACTGACCAAAAAACTCAAGAGAGCCTAGTTCCGCACTCATGGAATCAAGTACAACCAAGCACTTGTTCCCATTATGTTGTATTTACTACTTTAAAATCAATAGATGAAAATTATATAGATTTATTCATTGAAGATATATGTAAAGCTAGAGATTTAAAACCAGAAGATTTAGCTGAGTATAAAAATATGATGGTTGGCAGCTTAATTAAATCTAACGCCAATATATTACATTGGTCACAAAAACAAAGTTACATAGCCATGGGCAATCTAATGCTTACTGCTGCTTTATTAAAAATTGATACATGCCCTATGGAAGGAATTATTCCTGTTGAATATGATAAAATATTTAATCTCCAAGACACAAACTATACATCTGTTGCAGCTGTTGCTTTAGGATACAGAAGTGATGAAGATAAATACCAACATCTAAACAAAGTTAGATTAGATGCAGATAAAATTTTTAAATATATTTAATTTTGTATATAAAAACTAGCGAATACGGCATTTTCTTTTTTCTGCAGTTGAATAAATTCTTCCTCTAAAAGTAAAAGATTTTGTTGGCATAAATATAGCTTTTATATAACCAATAGTTATTCCATCATGATAAAAGTTACTAGCAAAACCTCTTCTACCTGTTGGAGCAACTTTTATTTCTACGTGACCAAAGTTTTTATTTTCTGGGCCAGGATGGTAAATAATAACTGCTCCTTGGGGAATTTGTTTACGGTTATTTTGGTAATAAGAAATATTTCCAAGTCTTTTAAACTGAGGGTAACTATTTAAGGTTTTGTCAAAATTTTTTGCCTCTAAACCAGGCAGGTATTTATTAATAATTCCAGCCTCAAGCAGAGAGCACTTAACATATCTTAAGCATAAATCAGAATGGGTTGGATGAGGGAAAGCCTTAGTAGTGTGATAAGTATTAGCAATAAAGTAGGAAAAAGGTTCTGAATACGGATTAATAGAAGAAGGGTTTCTATATTTCACAGGAGAAAACCCTGGACTAAAACCAGGTTTTAATAAAATTGCACAACCTGTAAGCAAAGTAAAAACTATCAGGGTTATCCAAATTTTCATCACATTATTATTTTAATTTAATTTTAGAGAAATTAAACTTGGATTATTTGACAGCATAATATCTAAATCGCCAATACAATCACAAAATATGTTGCTAAGCACAAACGCCAGATATTACCCTCTAATAAGTTTTTAATTCTACAGAGCTAACTTAAACTATAAATTATTAAATATATAAAAGGGGATGTTAATGTTTATGAAAAACATAATCAAAATTATTACGTTAGCTTTATTTATAGCTAACATTAATGCTGTAAATATAGAAAACTTTACTAGATCTAATTCGATCACTTATGAAAAATTAGAAGATGGAAGACTAACTAATTCTCATGTTCATAGTGACTATAATATGATTTTTACTCTTGGCGGTAGCTGGGTAGACTCACCATTAGTTATTAAAGACCCAAGTAATAACTCTCAATTAGGAGAAGTTATTAAAGGAGCTTGGTATGGTCATGTTGGCGTAGGGTATTATATAAATGATGACATAATGATTGGCGCCACTAGTAGCTACGTTTGGCTTGATTCCGCAGCTCAAGATAATGTTGAAGGAATTCAAGATGTGAAAGCGCAACTTAAATGGAGAATTATTGATGGTGAAAAATATGCCTTAACTCTTGCACCTCATATAACAATTCCAGTTCAAGATAAAAAAATTATTTGGCAAGGAACTAATGGATCCGTTTACAACCCTGGTGACGATGTATTAAGTGATGGTGGCATTGGCTTTGGTGGTATAATTATCTACGAAAGATTATTCAAATATTTTAATGCTGTATTAAATCTTGGCTTTAATTATAATCAAGATGCAATTTTTTCTTCTAGCTCAACTGTTGGAGGTGTAACCTCTAATCTACAAATTGATAAGAGAAAAGCAATAATTTCTGGAATTGGTGCCTACATACCTCTTCACGATAATTTTGGCTTAAACATTGAATGGTCTAGACTTTGGACTTTTCCTATTGATGATATTGATAACGATCCAAATGAACTTCACTTAGGCGCTACTGCTGCTATAACCAAAAGATTACATGCTTTTGCTGGAGCTTCAGTTGGAAACTTACTTGCTGATGATGATGGTAATGACTATAGATTTTCTACTGGAATAAAATATACTCCTAAGTTTGGTGAAGATAGAAAACCGATTGTACCAGTGGCACAAATTCCAGAACCGGTTGTTCAAGCTCCAGTTGCTCCAGTTGTTCCACAAGTAAATTGTGAAAATAGATTTGTATTTGGCAACACTAATGCTTCAGTAATTAGATTTCCACATAACATGGCTAAAATTAGCGGCAAATACAAAGAACGCTTAACTGCAGTTGCAAGTCAAATTAATGCAAGATTAGATGATATTGAAGTAATTGAAGTATTTGGTCACACATCAGCGCTTGGTTCTGATGAATATAACCAAGCATTATCTGAAAGAAGAGCAAACAACGTTGTTTACTTCATGGCTCAAGACATGGGAATTCCTGCTAGTAAATTTAGAGCTTATGGTAAAGGCGAAGCTGAGCTTTTAAATTCTTTAAGCACAAGACAAGCTCATAAAGAAAATAGAAGAACAGAATTCCAAGTAATTCTCGATTCTAAATATAGCTCTTGTAATTAATTACAAAATAAATAGATAAAAAAAACCCTTTGTATCCATTTTTTATATGGATACAAAGGGTTTTTTTTAGCTATTTATTTTTAGAATTTAATCAGTTAATAAAAAAGCTCCGTAAGGAGTAATAGTAGCATCTACTTTTCTTACATTTAAATCAATTGATTGATATAATGGATCCTGAACATAATTAGAAGCTAAAGTTCTAGAAGTTTCTTCAGTACTTACATAGTTTGTTCTTGGAAGCTCTGTTCCTTGCTCTATAAACACATATCCTCTGTCAATATAGTCTTGGTAATCACTTCTATATTCAGGTATTTGCTCACTAAGCTTCATACCTTTTGAAGCACAAGAGCTAAGTAAAACTGCAATTCCTATCGCAATTAAAAAATTTCCTAAGTTTTTGTTCATTCAATTATCTCCTATTTAAAAATTATAACTATCACTAATTATACAAACTCTTCGAATATTTTTTATTTAAACTTTAGTTAACTTTTGAGTTTATTAAGTAAATGTATTGTTAAAATTATATATTTTGAATAATATTTTGACGGTTAAAAAAACTAGCTTTATAACTTTATCAATATTCTTAAGATATTATGAAAAATATGAAAAGAATTATTGTTGTTTTTCTACTGCTTGGCTCTTTTCAGCCGGAAAGCAAAACTCTTGATTTTCCCCACTTAAATGTTAGTGCCACAAGTAAAAGAACTATTACTCCTAATATGGCCACAATTCAATTTGGAGTTGATACAAAAAATATAAGTGCAAAAATAGCGAAAAATGAAAATGCTAAAGTAATGAATAATGTAATAAAGCAAATTAAAAAACTTAAGATATCTAAGCAAGACTATCAAACTTCTGGTTTCAATATAAATGAAGAATCTAAATGGGAAAAATCAATAAGGGTTATCACTGGTTACCGAGTTAGTAACACGATTTCTATAAAAATTTTAAAGCTAGATAATCTCACTCCCCTAATAGATGGAGTAATTAGTATTGGTAGTAATAAAATTAATTCGTTAAACTTTGATCACACAGATAGAAATATTATTTACAACCAAGTGCTTTTAGAAGCAGCTAAAAAAGCATTGGACAAAGCAAATAAAGTAGCTATTACCATTGGCCATACCCAAGCTGTGGTTTGGCAGCTTTCAGAAGGTGGTAACACCACTTATCAACCACCTGTGTTCGCTAGCATGGGAATGGGAAGATCAGCAATGGAAAGCAGGAACACCCCAATAAGTAAAGGTAGCTTAGATATTAATGCCACAGTTAATTTAACTGCAAAGTTAAAGTAGTTAAAAATAAAATCTATTTTAAGCCAAAAAAATTCAAACTATTTTTCCAAAGTTGTTGCAATACTTGAGGCCTAGCCTCCTCCCTAATATCCGCCAAACAATCAATTGTGTAAGCGACAAAAGAAGGGTTATTTGTTTTTCCCCTCATGGGAACTGGAGATAAATATGGTGAATCAGTCTCTACTAATATCTTGTCTAATGGTAATTTACTAGCAACTTCTTTTAACATTAAAGAATTTTTAAAAGTTAAAATTCCTGAAAATGAAATCATCAAACCCATATCAATTAAAATTTTTGCTGATTGATAGTCCTCAGTAAAGCAATGTAATACCCCACCTGCATAGCTTTGCTTAAAGTTACTATTTTGCAAGCATTCAATTATTTCTTTTATTGAATTTCGACAATGAATAATTAAGGGTTTACCTGTTTGCTTGGCCAGTTCAATTTGAAAATTAAAAGCTTTTAATTGTTCATCTTTGTCAGCAAAATCATAATAAAAATCCAGCCCACATTCACCTATTGCATGGCTAATTTTTGATTGATTAATGATTTGTTCTTGAAATTCATCACTGAACTCTTTAGCATTGTGAGGATGAAGGCCAGCTGAAGAGGCAAATTTAAAATTTGGATAGTTATTTTGGCAATATAATTTTAGCTGATTTATCCGCTCAAAACAATTAGGCGTAATAGCAACCACACAACAACCATTAACTTGTTTTTCACTCATTTGCTGAAAAATCTCTTGATGAGCAGAAAATATTTTATCAGCAGCCAAATGGCAGTGAGTATCAAAAATATTCATAAGTTAATTTTAGAAATCAACTTTCATTTTTTTTCTCAATAGTTTTGCTTGTAGAGTTTTTTGGATTCTTAGCTGATTTTTTTTTTTATTCGATGATTTTTGTTTACCACTTTGGGATTTCTTGCCTTGCTGAGGTTGTGATGAAAATTTTCTTTTTACTTCACTGGTATTAAAGGTCTTAACACTTCCGTCTTCAAGCCTTGAAGTTATGTCACCTTTTAAAATATCTAATTTCAAAACTCTAGCATCACCATCTGGAGTTACTATAATTTTTCCAGGCTTGGGCAAATTCTTACCCATTTCAACATAGTTTTCATGCTCATACCCCAAGCAACATAGTAATCGACCACATTGGCCAGTAATACCTTCTGGCTCAGGAGAAATACCTTGGTCTTTAGCATGCCTTACACTAACCGGAGAAAAATCTTTAATCCAAGTACTGCAACAAAGACTTAATCCACACTTACCAATTCCACCAGCTAATCTGGCACCGTCTCTAACTCCAACTCCGCGCATATCTACCCTTACATTAAAATTTTTGGCTATTTCAATTGCAATAGTTTTGCTATCAAAATTCTTATCTTCACTACTGTAGTATATAATCAATCTTTGGCCGCCATTGGATTTTTCACAATCAATCATTCGAACAGATTTAATTTCTCGAGATTTTATTCTATGAGCGAAAAACCTTTTCACCTCATCACGAAATTCATCTTTAACAAACTCTAATTCTCTATCTCTGTCGCTGGCGGATCTTAAAATTGGAGTTAAATATTTATCTTCATCTCTAAAAGCTCTTAATCTGGGAGCAATAGCAACCTTTCCAACTTTTTGTAAGCCACGATCAGTTTTTACCACTACAAAATCATCTGCCTTTAGTGGCAAATTCTCAGGATTCACAAATTCAAATATCTTAGCAGGCCACCTAAATTTAACCCTAGCTACGGAAATTACTTTCATTTTGTTACTATATTACTCTATTTAATAAGATATGGCTTGTCTAAAAGCATCCCACTGAAGAGGCTGATTCACATAGCTAGACATTCTAACCAACAAATGCTCCCATAAGGTAAAAACTCTCAGAACTCTTTTAGACTCTTCTTGTGTATAGCCAGCCCAGCTTTGACGCACAGAAGCCCACAAATAAGCATAAGCATTTTCTAGTTCAAAAAAAGCTTTCTCCCTAACCTTCCAGAAACCATCACTATCAGCCGGTATTGCAATCATTTCCTTAGTACTTGCCCCAGCATGCAACCAATTTTCCATTTCTTGCCAACTGGCATGATCAAAGCTGTTTTCACCTTGATCAGCATCTATAAGTTCTTTTGCAGGCAAATTAAAACTCATCATTCTAGATTTTATTGTGGCCAAAACCTGATTAGGCAAATGGGTCATTAAAATTATAAAAGAATCTGGATGTGGTTCTTCAATTAATTTTAATAAAGAGTTCCCTGCTGAACCACCAGCCCTTGAAAGCAAATGACCCTGCCTTATTAACAAAACTCTTCTTGGAGATAAATTTTTATGTAAACCAAATCTTCGAATTGTATCTCGAACCTCATCAACAGCAAAATTCATAGACCCTTCAGCAGGCGACAGTGAAATTAAATCTGGATGACGACTGGTTACATTTGGCTGATTAAAAGTCCAACAACTTTCACAGTTTCCACAAGCATTTCCGTTTATACATAATATAGATTTTAAAAGAGGAGAAATATTCTTTAACCCACAATCACCAATCATGTTAAATGGTAGATTAATCATTACTCCATGACCTAGCCTGTTTTGATTCACGGCTGAAGCTAACTTCTCAAGTAAGGTATTACTCATAAAATTTGCTCAAATCTGTAAATATTAGCTGACTAATTTCAGCTAATTCTCCGTCTGCCTTAATAATTGAAAATAGTTTTGGGTTGTCTTTAGCAATTTGTAAATATGAGCGTCTAACATTTTGGTGAAAACTAAGTTTTTCTTGTTCAATTCTATCAATAATTATTTCATCACTTTCACTAGCTCTATCCTGCACCCTGGACAAACCAACAACAGGATCTAAATCAAATAAAAATACTCTATCAATTTTCACGCTTTCAATTGCTTTATTAATATCTAAAATAAACTTCGAACCTAAATTTCTTGCATGAGCTTGATAGGCAAGTGAAGCATGAATAAACCTATCACACAAAACTGTGTAGCCATTTTGCAAAGCAGGTAGAATTTTTTCAGATATGTGTTGCGCCCTTGAGGCGGCAAAAAGTAAGGCTTCGGCATTTGGGTCTAGAGGAGAGTACTGTGGATCAATAAGTAGCTCTCTAATCTTCTGGCCTAAGTTAGTTCCCCCAGGCTCCCAAGTTAAAACAACTGTTTTGCCAAGGCTTTCTAATTTTGCTTTTAAAATTTTAATTTGGGTACTTTTCCCAGTACCTTCACCACCTTCAAAAACAATAAATCTTCCCTTAATCATAATTAAAATCTAAAAAAACTATAGCATAATTATCTTGTCCAATGAATTTGTTAACTGAATGATTCATGATTATTTGGGTCACAAAAATTGGTGCCTTAGAGCCATAAAAAGAAAAGCCCAAATCTAGCAGAGCATTCTACTAGACTTGGGCTTTGTATAAGTTTAATATTTAAATAATAATCAAATTATAAAACTAGAGCGTCTTTAATCATATTCTTAATCTGACTAATAGGAGTTCCTGGCTTAACCTTAACTCCATTAACATAAAAAGTTGGAGTTGAATTTACCCCAATTTTATTGCCAACATCAATATCGTCTTGAATACTTTTAGCTATTGCTGGATCGACTAAGCATTTGTTAAAATTTTCAACATTTAAACCCATGCTTTTTGCTTCAGTAGCATAATTCATATCTTTAATTGTTCTTTTGGCAGCAAGAACTTCAAAAATCTTGTCATGCATTGGCCAAAATTTTCCTTGCTTGTGGGCACACTGGGCAGCGATAGCCGCTGGACGAGCATTCTTATGAAAACTTAAGGGATAGTCTCTAAAAATAATTTTTACTTTATCACCAAACTCAGCGTGGATTTGATCAACGGTATCTTTTGCTCTAGCACAATATGGACATTCAAAGTCACTAAATTCTTGAACCACAACCTTGGCATTTGAACCACCCTTGTATGGAGAATCATCCATAGGAATTTCAGTTGGCTTATTCTTAATTTTCATAACTAATTTTGCTTTTCCTAAAAGACCACGAAGAAAATCTTGTCCAGATTCTTTTTGCTTAGTTCCAGCAAGATATGTTTTTACTTCAGCATCAGATACTTTTCTTACTTTGTTGGTTTTTGGATCTTTAAAATTATTTAATTGAGCAGCATTTTTTGCTTTAAAAGCTTTAATGTCAGCATCAGTAACAGTTACATCAGCCGCCATTTTTTGCATTAAGGCCTGGCTATTTGGCAATCCTTGCTTAGCTGCTTCAGCTGTTAAAAGTTTTTCAACTAAAATCTGTTGAGCTCCTTGTTCATAAAAAGTAATTACTTGTTCGTTTAAGCTATTAATTCTTGGATTAACGGTTTTTGCCACATCTTTTGCAAGAATTTTTCCGCCTTCATATTCAGCAATAACTGTATTATCAGGAAGTGGGCTAACTATAGAAGAACTTCCTCCAGATTTTTGATTACAAGAAGAAATTACTAGTAAACAAGCAATTAAAGAACAACTTACTAATTTTTTATTAAAATTATTCATATTTTGATATACCCTTTCAAATATTTAATACAAAGACTTAAAGCCTTTGCTTATTCATTATACATAATACCCTTAAATAGACTTATAAATAAGTACCTTGGCAAAAAAAATTAATTAAAAATATTCGAGAAAAACAGCTTAATGTAATCAGCTATTTTAGCCAATATGACTGAACAAAGCTGGCTTCATTTTCTCTAGCTGGAAAATCGCTTGAAGTATTAGCGACAATAATTTGTCTGCCAAAGTCTTCTAGCTGCCAATAACAATCTTGCCTATTCCATTCTTGGAGATTATGAATTGCTAGAATTTTTCCATCTGCAGCCAGAATCTTAAATAATTTTCTAATTGCTGGTATCCAGTCTTTTTTGGTGGACCATCTTTTTTTATTGAAATTAGCAAATGATGGGGGATCAAAGAGAATTAAATCAAACTTCTCTGACCTATTATGTAATCTATTCACAAAGGTAATGGCATCTTCTGGAATAAACTTATGACCATTTAAATCTATATTGTTTAACTGAAAATTCTCTCTACTCCAAGTAAGGTATTTTTTATTAAGGTCCACATTAACAGTTTGGTTTTTAGCCCCTAAAGCCACAGAAAAAGAACTGGTATAACAAAATAAGTTTAATACTTTTAAACCCTCTATGGACTGAATAAAATCTTTTCTAATAATTTTTTGCTCAAGAAAAAGCCCATAATGAAAGCCCTTATCAAATTTAAGCAAATAATTTAAGCCATTTTCTTTTACAATTAATGGCTCAAGATTTTGGTTAGAAGAATTATCTGCAAATAAAGTTATTGCTCTTTTTGAACTATCTATATCTCTATCTTGAATATAAATATTTTTAATATCAATTGAATATAAATCCATAATTGATTTTTTTATTTGAGGAATAAACTCAAAATGCCACTCATATCCTGAGACAAATAAATTGCCGGCCAAATAATCAACGAATAATTGATCAATCCCATCATAAATTCCATGGAACAACCTAAAACAATTAGTTGTCTTTAAGCCCTTAAAGTAATCACTTCTATGTTCAAGAGATTGAAGGATTAACTCATTTACTTTAACTTCATTCATCATTGAACCACAAATTATCTATTAGTCTAATTTTATTAAATAATACTGCTATTGCTAATACCACAGTTCTACCAACTTTTCTTTGATTAATTAACTCAAAATCAGGCCACTGACGAAAATCCAAATACTGAACAATAAAACCCTGACTAGCTAATTGCTGTTTAGCATTTAGAACTATTTTACTAGCTTCATTTCCATTTATATATTTTTTCTTGGCCTCTAAAAGAACTTGATAAATAATTGCAGACTTTACTAATTCATCAGGTGATAGAAATTTATTTCTTGAGCTTAAAGCTAGCCCATTTTCATCCCGTTCTGTAGACACGATATTAAATTTTATATTTAGACCAAATTCTATAATCATTTTATTAACTACCGCACATTGGAGAATATCTTTTTGGCCAAAGTAAACATTATTTGGATTTACCAAATTAAATAAACGCATCAATACTGTACAAATACCAGAATAGAAATTCTCTCTTGTTTGGCCACATAAAATTTTACTAATCTTTGTCTCTGAAATATAAAAACTAAAACCTGATGGATAAATATCTTTTTGCTGGGGAGCAAACACAATAATTTTTCCTGGGAGTTTTTTTAATAATTCAATGTCTTTTGCCAAAGTCTTAGGGTAGGAATCTAAATCTTCTCCAGGAGAGAATTGTTTTGGGTTAACAAAAATCGAAACCACCGTTAGATCATTAACTGCAATTGACTCTGTTACTAATTTTAAATGGCCGCCGTGCAAAGCTCCCATAGTTGGAACAAAACCAATGCTTGAGACTTTACAGCTAGATCGCCAATTTAAAAAGCTAGCTAAATCTTTAAAAAGCTCTAGTTGATTATAATTATTATTTTCTTCAGTTAGCATTTTTAATCCGATAACTGCTTAACAGAAATATTGATAGATGTTTTCTGCTCCGCTTGCTTTAAACTACTTTGTTTGTCAAAAATTTTCTTAATTCCTTTTAAGGTTAATAAGTTGTCAACAATGTATTCTAAATCACAAAATTGAGCGATTTGTTCAGCAAGTCCGCCGGTAAAATATAACTCAAAATCCTTGCCCCATTTTTGTTCGCTGACAATACGATTTATCATTCCATCAATCATACAAGCATATCCATGAAGATACCCAGATCTTAATGCCTGATCGGTGTTTTGACCTACAACTTTAACTTGATCTTTAGTGAACCCACCTGTGTGAATATCTCGCAATCTAGACGCAGAATTAAGTAAACTATCCATACTAATTGATAGTCCCGGAGCAATAACTCCACCAAAGTAACAGTGGCTATGATTTTGATATTTTACCACATCAAATGTAGTCGCTGTTCCGGCATCAATAACAATAAAATTCTTGTTTACCTTATCCACTAAAGCTTCAATGTTTACAAACCTATCATCACCTACTTGAGAAGGAACAAGCCTGGAGGTAGAAAAAGACCAAGGCAGCTTGTAACTAACTAAAAAACAATCTAAGAAAACACTGAACCATAAATTTTTAAGTTGCGGAACAACAGAGGCAATAAGAATTTTTTTTACATCCTTAATATCAATTGCCCACTTGGTTTTTAAATACAAACAAACCAAAGAATATAATTCATCGGCAGTTAAATTTTTCTCGGTTCTAATTCTTAAACATTGTTGGTCAATCTTTCCACCAAAGAAAACCCCAATAACAGTATGAGTGTTGCCTATATCAACAATTAAATAAATATCTTTAACAGCTTGGTTGATTTTCATTTACATCAACTTTCTTTCTATTATTTTTAATCTGCTGAATGAATTTTTCACCAGCTTCAACAATCATATTTTTAAAATCAAAAAATTGGGTAGCAAACTTTGGCGAAGAATTTGGTACCATACCAACTAAATCATTAATTACTAAAACCTCAAAATCACAAACTGAGCCAGAACCAATGCCAATAGTGATTGGGGCAATTGAATTAGTTATATTTTTTGCCAATCTTTCTTCTACACATTCCAATACAACACTAAAACAACCAGCATCTGATAATTCTTGGGCTTGCTTTTTAAGCAATGCTTTACTTTGCTCATTTTTTCCGTGTTTATAATAACCACCCATTTGGTGAACATACTGAGGAGTTAAACCTATGTGGCCCATTACTGGAATCCCCACAGCGACTAAATGTTTTACTTGATCAATTATAAATTCGCTGGCCCCCTCAAGCTTAACTGCTTGTGCACCACCTTGTTCAATTAATTTAATAGCATTTTCTGTAGTTTGCTGCTTAGAAACTTGAAACGATCCAAAAGGCATATCTGCCACAACAAATGATCTGGAAGAACCATTCACTACTGCTTTGGTGTGAGCAATAATCATCTCCAAGCTAACTTGATGAGTGTTTTCAAAACCATATAAAACATTACCAACAGAATCACCCACCAATAAAATATCAATTCCGGCTCGATCTAAACAATTTGCTGTAACAATGTCATAGGCAGTTAACATGCTACCTACTTTATTATTTTTATACTTGGCTAAATCTCTAATTGTTAAGCGAGCAACACTTTGATTAATTACACTCATAGCTGCATCTCTTTAGACTTTTCAGCCATTAACTTTGTTTGTTGAGCAAACCAATGGGGATTCTCAGCCAACTCGGCATCCATAGACTCTACAAATTTACCGGAGGTAATATTTTGCCATATCTTTTCCATTGCAGCCTCTAATTGCTGATCAGGAATTATATTTTTGCCAACTTTAATTCCGCCATAAAAAGCTGTCGGTGAAATATTATCGAATGTTTTCTCAAAGCCCTGCTCTATTAATAGATCAATAATTAATTTTAATTCATGTAAGCATTCAAAGGTTGAAAGCTTATTTGGAATACCTTTGGTATTTAAAAACTTTATTGATTTTGTAATTAACTCTGGAACTAAACCACAAAGTAATAATTGTTCAGAAAATAAATCTCCATAACATTCCTGATCAAAACTTGCTGGCACCCAACCAACTCTTAAGATACCAAGCCCTTCAGCAATACTTTTGGCTGTTGTTAATCCATCAGCAAAAGCTCCTTCATTGGCAACTCCAAGGGCCCCCATTACTCCAGAGCCTGCAAGATAATTTTCTCTTAATTTTGCGGCAATCCCTTTTGGGGCTACTAATAACAACTGGTCTTCATTAAGATAGTCAAATTGTTTAAAAGTAACTCCATAACCATGAGCAAAAACAAAGCATGCAGCTTTTGATCTCTTACTGGAATTAAAATATAATTTAAAAAAATTTTTTATAGCGCTATCAGGTAATAAAATTGCTACTGGACAATTTAACTCAAGCAAGTCAAAAGGATCAATCCATTCAAATCTATCTTTATTTGATTGCTTATAACCATTGCCATTTGGACGACCGCTAACAAAAACTTTCCAACCAGATTCAGCAAGATTCTTGGCCCAAACTGATCCTTGGTTTCCATAGCCAACAATTGCAATGGTTTTATCTTCTAACTTTGCCATTCATGAGCAAACATAGCCCAATTTTAACTAATCAGCAATGGAATACTAACAGCAAATCATATTAATTTCAGTCACTTATCTAAAGCAAATGTATAGATATAATTGGGGACAGTCCCTTATCAAGCATCAAAAATATTCAGCATTTAGAAATTACCACAAATTGCTCCGTCCCTATTTATTCAGTTTGGGGTGGATATACACACAATTGACATAGCGCATCTATAGGGGTATAATGCCTATATTATGAAATTGAAAAAGTGCACTGCTGCCATAGCTTCATTTCTATGCTTAAGCCTTAGTGCCCACTCCTTTTCTATTTGCAGTAATTTACTAATTTCAAGATCTTCAACTGTTAAAGTTAACAATCAACAAAAAAATGAGTCTACTAAAAAAGAATATAATACCATTACAAATTCAATAGTTGCTAAAATAAAGGAATTGAATCTGCATGGCATACTTACAGTTCAAGACATTATATCAAATAAAGAAAAGGCTGCACTTAATGCTGCTAAAATTGTAAAAAATCTTGAAGAGCTTTTGGCAATATCTTACAAAGAAAATAAAGGTAACAAATCAAAAGAAGCTAATTTAGAAAAGTATAGAGATCTTACAATAGCCGCTATAGTTCGAGAAAATCCAGAATATTTAATTGCCGCAATTTACATGCAAAGACATGACTTAGTTGTTCAAATTCTTTTATTCACCCAAGGAATATTTAAAATATCTGTCCTTGAAACAATAAACTTGGATGGATTTGGAATTGATATTCTTAATCCGCATATAGCAGGAGAAATAAAACAATTTGAATTTTTAGTTGGAGAGTTTGATGGGGCAATTCATCTAAGTACCTTTGTTAGCATTGTTGCCAGCGGCATTAGAATAAATGCAAGAAAAGATTTAGGCGATGACTATTATATGAAAGCTAAACATGAAGATTTAGTTAAACTTGATGATAATCTTAAATCTTATGCCAAAATTTTTTCAGAAGCTGTTACCCCTGATTATGGAAAAAATATGTTAAAAATAGCTAATCCAAATAAGATACCATTTAGTCATAGGTTAATGATTGCTGCTTTTATTTTCCAAAACAAAGACTTCGTTCAAGCACTTGCTCAAACAGTATCTTTTGAACCAATGACAAAAAGTAAACATTTTAATTTATTAGATTTCGCTTTAGAAAATCTTGAATCTAGATCTGTGGAAGTTGCTAATTTAGCAAAATCTGCAAACAAGGAAGAATCTGCACCAAACTTATTACTTATGGAGTTTAGCTATTCTGCCAAGGAAACATTAGATTTTATCCAAGGATTATCTGAACGTAGTCTGAAGCTTTTTTCTGCAGCAGCGGCAGCTCAAAAATCTTCACAAGCAACTGCAACTATCGAATCTCCAGCTGAAATACGAATTAACAACATGGTATTTAAACTTAAGAGATTAGAAAGCAAAGTGCCTGGAATAAAGCAAGAATACCAAGCAACAGTTGAACCTACAATTAACAAGATTCTAGATTTTTTTAAATAAATTTTATTAGTCCGCTTACGTATTAAAATGTACCTAATTCCAGCTGCGAGGCATTAATTAAAGACTAAATAAAAAAAACTCTCCTGGTATCTTTGGCAGTACTAAAAACAGAGGGTAATTTATTAATTATGAGCACAAGTTTTCTCCAAAATTTGGATATCACTACTTCAATCTTTGTTAACCCACCCTTAAGCAAGCTTATGGAAGATTCAGTTAAAAACCAACAGGCAAGAATTTCCAAATATGGAGCATTGATTGTTAATACCGGAAACCATACAGGTAGATCAGCTAAGGATAAATATATAGTTGAAAATAATTCTAGTAAAGATATTTGGTGGGATAACAATTTAAACAAAATGTCTAAAGAAAATTTTTTAAAATTAAAAGCTTTAGCAATTAACCATTTAAACAATTCTGAGCTTTTATACGTTACCGAAAGAAGCGTGGGAGCAATTAAAGAATATAATCTTGGTTGCAACTTAATTACCAGCACACCTCAGCATGCACTATTTTCCAAATACCTTTTTAGAGACAAACAACATGAATTTGAATTTGAAAAAGATTTTTTAATAATTCATGCTCCAGATTTACAAATACCAGTTAACACAGTTGGGAACCACTCAACGGCTATAATCTCAACTTGCTTTGAAAGTAAAACCACAATAATCACTGGCTCCTTTTATGCTGGAGAAATCAAAAAAAGTATGTTTTGTGTTTTAAATTATCAATTACCAACAAAAAATGTCTTGCCCATGCATGCTGGAGCTTCTCACTCAGAAAATAAAGATGTATCAATATTTTTTGGTTTAAGTGGCACAGGCAAAACTACTTTATCTACTGATAAAGGAACTAGTTTAATTGGCGACGATGAACATGGATTGTGCGAAGATGGAGTTTTTAATTTTGAAGGTGGTTGCTATGCAAAAACATACAAACTTGGAAAAGGCTCAGAGCCACAAATTTTTAAAGCTGCTTCTAGCTTTGGGGCAATTTTAGAAAATGTGATTATTACTGAAAAAACTGGCGAACCAGATTACTTTGATAAATCAATTACTGAGAATGGAAGATGCTCTTACCCATTAAGCTATATTGATGATATAGCTCCAAAATCTACAGGTAAAACTCCTAAAAACATGTTTTTTCTAACTGCCGATGCTTTTGGGGTACTTCCTCCTGTTTCAAAATTAACTGTTACCCAAGCTATGTTTTACTTTGTCCTTGGCTACACTGCTAAATTAGCAGGCACAGAAATTGGTGTTAAAGAACCAACTGCTACATTTTCTTGCTGCTTTGGTGGTCCTTTCATGCTTAGACACCCAAGTGAATATGCAACTTTGTTGAAAAGCTACATAGAAAAACATAAAATAAATGTTTATTTAATTAATACTGGATGGACAGGCGGACCATTTGGTGTTGGCCAAAGATTTCCACTGAATATAACCAGACAAATAATTAGAACCATTCAAAATGGCAGCCTAAGAAATGCCCCCTTTGAGAATGATAAAATATTTGGTTTAAGTGTCCCACTTGCAGTCCATAGTGTTCCAACTTCTTTTTTAATGCCAGAAAAAAATTGGCCCTCCCCTGAGGAATACACTACAAAAGCCCGTGAATTAGCACATGAATTTCACAAGCAAATGGAAAGATTTCCAGATTTTTATAAAAGTAATATTGAAGGATCACCGTTAGTCGGAAGAAAAAAAAATGATTAAATTAATTACTACCATTCTAATAATTTCAAACATCACCTTTGCTCAAGAAAAGAAAATTGATCCAGTTTACATAGAAAATAATGACACTATAATTACTATGTCTACAAGCCTTACTGAATATAACCAAACTTATGAGATCTCTAAGGTTTCTGGCCAATTTTCTACTGACCCTTTGTTGATAAAAAAATCTTTACTAAATGAGGATTTAGTTGAAATAACTTTAGCAGTGGAAGAGCTTCCACTTAAAAATTCACCGTTTATTTTAATAACTATTAAAGATAAAAAAACTGATAAAGTAGTAAATAGTTTTAAACTAGGAAGTGTCTTGGACTTTGAAAATCATATTGTTACAAAATTAAATAGCAACCCAATTGGTTCAAGCTTCAGTAATCACAACAGAAGCATATCTACCTACGATCCAAAAACTCAATATTATTACCAAGTAGATATATTTATTAAGGATAAAACCAAACTAGGAATCTTAATAAAAACTTATCAGATTGATGAACAAACAAAATTAAAAACCAACATTTCAAATTTTGCTATTTCTAAAGCTAATCTTTTAGAAGCTAAAAAAATTGACCCAAAAAACTCCCACAATAAGGAAGAAAACTATGAAGTTAAATTGCCAAATGTTAAAATTATTGACGAGCAAAAAGGCCGAGTAGAACATAAAATTATACTCAGTAAATAATGTATATGCTTCAAATATATTAGAATGTAGGTTCAAACATAAGTGGTTAATATTATTGATACTTATTATTATTTTCGACACTTTTTCCTGGCTTCTCCCGTTTAAACTGCATATGAAAAATAAAAACTTAACAAAACTAATTACTAAATTACCAATATTTGTAGCCTTGGTGTTTTTATGTCAATGCTCAGGAGGCATCTATGACTATGATTATGCAGATCTTGAGCAAAGATATATTGAGCTAGAGCAGGAATATAATAGTTATCTTGAAGCCAATGAATTAGCCCTTGAAGATTCAATTAAAATTTCAAAAAGCGCAAAAAAAATTCAAGAACAAAATAGCCAACTTGTTAACAAATTGGACCAAGCAATCAATACTGCATTTGAATTAGATACAGTTATAGAACTTGAGCAAGAATACCTGTTGATATTAAATCAAGATTTAGCAATGTATTTTTCTAGCTTTGAACAATTAAATTTAAATTATTCTGAAAAAACTCTTTTAAGCTTTACTAGCAGCTATAATAAAGTTTTAGACACAATTAAAACCTTGAAAACCATTAATGGAGAAATCCTTGTTGGTTTAGAAGAAAATTCAAAAATTATTTATGAAGATTCCCAAGAAAGATTAGTTGAAATAAAACAATTACAACAAAACATATCAAAAAGTGGCGAATATTTTAATAGCTTAAAGAAAATAGTAAATTATTTCTATTCTAAGGTTGAAATAGAGCTTGAAATTAAATCAAAATAACTAAGGTCAATGTTTGGCAAAAGCTCGATAATGTATTTTATTATTAACAGCTGTGAAAATAGACAAAAGTAACCTAATAATAATATCCGACTTTGATGGCACTATTTGTAATAGTGATATTGGTAATGAAATTTGTAAAGTTGTTTGTCCAGAAAAATTCTTTGCCCTTATTAAAGAATATAAAAGCAATAATATTTCCCTAAGAACTTTACAAAGCTCCATTTGGAATAAGATCGATTGTAGTGTGGAAAAATTAAAAGCTATTACTTTGGAACACTCAATTCCAAGAGAGGGCTTTGTGGACTTTTTAAAGTATTGTCAGCAAAACAGTATTCCATTTTATATTGCTAGTTGTGGAATTGATCTATACATTGAGCATGCTCTTAAGCAAATTTTAACCGAAGAACTATTTAATTATATTTCAGAAATAAAATCTAACGTTGCTGTATATCAAGGCAAAACTTTGGTTAATTTAATTAGCCCTGATACTCACCCAGATATACCTTTTCATAAAGGCAAATGGGCAATCAGCCTTAAGGAAAAACATCAGAATAAAAAAGTATTAGCTATTGGCAATGGTGGCAGTGATAAAACATTCATTGACCATGTTGATTTCTTAGTCGCTACTGACAACTTAAGAAAGCATTGCCAAGAAAACAAAGTTAACCATTTTGGCTTTGATCGCTTTGAAGAAATTGTCTCGTTATTTTAAAATTATGATTTTCTAAATCTTTTTGAAGATTCTCAGCAAAAGCAGATGAGGCAGTAAAAATAGTTTCATCAACTACTCCAGATTTTTCTCCTAACCAAACAAAGCCTATAGTGGAGAGTTCATTCACCCCTTCATTGTTTGGCCTTAGTAATTCTGGTACTAAAAAATGACATATTTTTACTAAGTTTAGAAAATTTTTGTTAATTGAGCTAGAGATCAATTCTATCTCAATCCTTTCAAATGGCTTACCTTCAAGAGATTGGCTTTGGATAAAAATCCAATTTCTAGGAATTAGCCCTAAATCTTCAAGATTTAAAAACCAATTATTTAACTCAACAAATAAATCCGTTTTTATTTTAACTATCTTTATCTTTTCTCGAACTGTAGACTTAAAGGCAATTTTTTTGGTTTTTTTAGATAAAATAACTAAAAAATCTTTTTCAGCTAAGTTGCTACAATAATTAATAAATTGTGCTGATGAACTTTGGTCAATGCCTAAATCAATAATTATTATTGGCGTGTTCTCTTTATTCATCAATAGGTTTATAATCAAACTATGAAACTTGGTAAACACCTTATTATCCCGTCAGCAAACAAATCTTCACTAAATTGGCTATCTAAGGCTTTAATATTTGCTTTGGCTTTAACTTTTGGCCAATTAGATGCAAAAATATATACCCCTGAGAACCTACCCTCTATTGTTTCCAAAGCTATATCAATTAGGGCAATTGTTAAAAATACAAACAAGGTAAACACCCAGCCAGAAATAATTTTAGAGCTTGAACACTTTAATAAATATAAAACTTATAAAGAAAAATTTAAAATACAAGTACTTAAGCCTGGAACTGAAACTGTAGATACTAATTGGAAAGTTGAATATATCCAAGAACCTAAAACTAAAACATTTTTAGATCCGGTAACTAAAACTATTAAACATGGTTACTATGAACAATCAGAATTTCAGTTAAAATTAACAAATATCAATACTTCAAAAAATGCATTTGAAGCTTTTAATCAAAACATTCCATTACTTATATCTTTGCAAAGCTGCTCAAAAACTACCTGCTTAGTTCCAATTAAAATAAAAATTGTTACTAATTCAACGAAAAACACCAAGATTGAAAGCAAGCAAAAATCATTTTTGGCTAAAATTTTTAATTGGCTTAGTTAAAAACACGCATTGCGCACTGTTTTTGTGCAACCATTGTCTTTGTTTTTCACTTCAGAAGCTAATTGCTAATTTCAGAGACTAGTAATTAATTTTGATTATATTTTGACTATTCCTTTTATTTTACAATCTCTTTGTTATTATCAAATTAAAAAAGGAGAAATTAATATATGAAAAAATTATTAATAGCAGCAATGTTCATTGTTTATATGAATCAAGCTAATGCAGGATCTGCGCAGATTTATCAACCTGTGGAAGAAATTGCTCCACGAATAGTGGAAGTACCAGTAGAGAAAATTGTCTATCGAGAAAAAGAATGTCCACCACCACAAGAACCAAGTGAGCCATCAGAATGTGATTGCAAATTATCTCCTTGGGTTGGAGAATTTTACTTCAATGAATGTGACATAATTTTACATCACACTGAATCTGAATCAACTGAATTTAACAATGAGCATTTACAACATAGTATGAGTTATTTCCAAAGATTCATCTTTAACAAAAACAAAAGAGAAGAATTTGTTAATGGTTCTGAGTACCACAACGACAATGGTAGACACCCTTTTGATGTTCATAGAAATACTTTTGGTTTATATATAGGTATCGAATCATTAACATATACAGCTGAAGATGAAACTACATTACCACCTGCTGGAACAGCTTATGATGCTCACGCATCATTTGTTGACCTTCACGGCGGTCTTAGTTTTCAATTTAGACTTTTCAGAAAGCTTCTTCATATCTTAGATCTAGGTGGTTACTACTCAATTGGAACAACTCCATGGAACGTAGACAACACTCCAACAAATATTCAGTATTTAGCTACTAATACTTATGGCCTTTATGCAGCTCTTCCTACTTACTTCCTATTAACTAGAGACTTTGGTTTAGGAATAAGACCTGGAATAAAATATGACCTAGATAATAGAGTAGACAAGGATGATACTGCATTTATTGATTTCTTTGTTGGTCTTGCAATTAGATGGCACGTTGATTTCTTAGGAGGAGATAGTGATTACTCTACATCTTCTAATAGCGTTTCTGAAAGCAATGATTACCTTGAGCCTCTTCCAACACTTGAAGACAATGTTCAACCGGTATCTGTTCCTGAATATTCTCAACCTGTAGTTGAAGAATTTAATTCTTCTTATGATGGAATTGAAGCTGGATACGATGGGATTGAAGCTGGAGTTGGCGACATTAATTCTGACATCGAAATGATTGAAGAAACAATTGATACTACATTCTAAGTAATAAATAATTTTATTAAACAAAAAAAAGCCCTTAGTGATCCATCCGTGATCACTAAGGGCTTTTTTTTGCTTTTTGTATGCTAGGGACGGACATCCGAGCTGGCTAGCTGGCTAGGGACGGACCCTTTTCTCACGCCCAGGCGCTCCAGCCATTATTTTCTTCTAATTTTCTTCGAAAATTCACTTAACCAGGATCACATATTACTTTTACAATGCCTACTTCGCCTTAACTTCTCACAATCAGATATAAAATTATATTTTTTGTTAAATCAAGACACTACTATCCAAAGAATTCATAAAAAAAATAAATTTTAAACATTTATTCAGAGCAATAATTAATTTGGAGGATCAGCTCCTAACTTTTCTATAATCTCTCTTGGAGTTAGCTCTTTGCATTCTTTTTTTATCAACTGATAAGACTTAATAAATAATTTTCTTTTCTGTAAAAACTTATTAGAACCCCAATCTTGTATAAATTCCTTTGATCGCTCACCCTTTTTACCATACCATCCATTTATATCCAGATACTCAGTAAACAAACTTATGTATTTTTCTTGTCTCTGCCTTGGAGTTTTCCCTAATCGAAGATACCATCTTGGCACAGTTAAGCTTTTTGTAAAATCATTCTTATCTCCATGTGCGTAGTAACCATAACTACTGTATTTATAATTGCGTAATTGGATTAATCCACGTACCATCCTTGCCCTTAAAGGATTTGCTTCTATATAAAACTGCACTTCCATTTCATATCTTGAGCCTTTCTCTACTTGTGGAGTTTTTGGTCTTTCAACCGCTACTTTTCCTGTTCGACTCACAAGCTTATTATACTTAAGTCCAAAAATACCATGAGCTAATCTCATAAAATTAGATAAATTTTCAATTCCATTTCTGTAACCGCAGAGCATGTGGACATGATTATCCATATAACAAAAAGCATGAATTTCCACATTTTGGGACTTTTTACTCCGATTTAACGAATAAAGTGTACTCTGGGCGTATAACTCCTTCGCACCAAGTTTGCGCAGTAGCATCTCATTGTTGTGGCATTTCCAATACTTATGTACAAGACCAGATAATTCTGGGTTTTGGATCACTCTTGATTTTCTCATCTTGCGAATTTACATTCAAGATCTATGCCAAAATCTGAAAATATGCTCCGTCCCTGGCTTGGCTTTTTTTATCTGACTCTCATTCGAACAAATAATTTCGTTCGTTGATAGGCCCTGTCAGCCCAATCATATAACCATTTGGCGTCACTAAGCGCTAAAGCCACACATCCTCTTGAGAACTCTTTGCCAAATTCATTATGCCAGTAAGCCCCATGAAAGGCTTGTCCTTTATAAAAATGCATAACCCAAGGGACATCATACAATTCATAATATTTTTCATCTCTGCCACCCATCATACTTTTTGCTTTAGTCATTCTTTGGATTCTATGAATACCTACTTTAGTTATGAATTGTTCCTTTCCGGTTGAAACAATTGTTGCAAAAACGGGAGTGTCCCCCTCATAGGCAGTTACTATTTGGCTTTTCCTATCAACGTCTATCCAATGTTCACTTGAATTTTTAGCAATTGAATCAGCGGCTAAATCATAAACTCTTATATCATTTGCCAAAACAAATAACTCTGGCTTTTTTGAAAACTGAATATATTTTTTGTCTTTACTAAAAGCATGTATCTTAACTGGCTCTTGCCTAGAAAGCTGAAGATAAACATCATCTGTGGAATTAACTTGTGGATAAACCTTTTTTACTTCAGCAATTTTCTTCAATGGCACTATTGCATCGTTCTTTTTTTGAAAAACAGGAGTTGTTCTAATCACCCATCCATAACTTGTTTCACCGTCAAATAAAATACCACGATGGTTTGAAGCAGTAATTACCTTAAAGTCTGAAGGATGAACATAAGTATATGATCGAAATTTTTCTACAAAATTTTCTGGGACTGATTTTTTAGAATTACTCGCTAAGTAACGACTTTTAAACAAATCCATAATTGCTAATGCTAGCTCAGGAGAACTCTCTTCTTTTGTCCCAAGTATTGATCCTTTATACAGAAATGCTTTTTTAATATTTAAATCATCTAAAGATGTATACTTTGAATTAGCAGATGGTTTTTTGGTAGCGCTATAAGTAGGAAATGGGTAATGACGATTTACAATATAACTATACTTGCTTAAATCCTTCACTTCTGGAACAATTTTAATATCTTGGACAAAAGGATTTTTTATCTTTACTGAATTTGAAGATTTATCGGCAAAACTATCTTGCATTTTATTAGCCTGAACTAATAATTGTGACTTTCTTAATTCTTGAAGTCGTAACCCAATATCAGAACCAATAGTCTCTAATCCATCTTCTGAAAAATCACTTAATGAATCAGGGTCTCTAATTGGCTTATTTGGGTCTAAGCTAGAGCAGCTAGCTATAAAAATAACAAATACTAAAAATCTCATATATTCTCTTCGTAACTATATGATAAATTGCTTAAGCAAAATCGTCAAAATTTAAAGCACAAATATCGCTAATTATTATATTTATATTCAATTTTCACTACTCCAAGCTTACCGTTTGGAGATTTTACGTTAGATAAACCTTCGTAGCTAATTAATCTTCTATTTTTGTTATTAAATAAGAACTTCATATCTGGACCAAAAACTTTAAACAAAAGATGCCTGGGCACTAACTTAAACTTGTATTTGTCTTGCTTGGCACTTTCCAGGTTCATAGTAAAATTATAGTAATCTAATTTTCCTGGAATAATGAACTTAATTTTCAAAGGACTTGTAAATTTAGCCTTTAAGCCATCCCCCAATGACTGCAAGTAGAAAAACAACCCAGGACCAGCTACGTATATAAATCCTTGTTCTTTTTCTTTAACTAATGTTGTTGATTGTTTTACCAGCTTTTCATTTTTAAGAAATACCTTACCTAAAGACCACACATTTCCTTTTGAAATTAATTCGTACTTATCTTTAAATCTCATGTCTTCAAACACATGGTCTGGAGCAGAAGTACTTTTTGTAAAATCACTTTTTAAGTTAGCAATAACTTTATCTTCAGCATTCAAATAACTTGTATCTACATTTTTTACTTTATTTTCCAAATCATAAGTTATTTTATGAACTTCTTTATAAATAAATTTACCAGTTTTTTTGTCAACAGCGATGCCTTCAAAGCTACTAATTTTAGCAACACAAATATTATTTGCTACCAAAAAAGAACAAACTAAAAATTGTAAAAGTTTCTTCATCGACAAATTAACAAAAGGCAATGCAGTCAATTTCCACATCCACATTTAAAGGAAGGGTTTTAACCGCCACTGTAGCTCGTGCTGGAGCAGGCTCTCCAGGTGCAAACTCATTAAAGAATCCCTCGTAAACAGTATTTACTTCTTTAAACAGGCTCATATCAGATAAAAAAATTGTAGTTTTAATTATATTTTTCCATTCAGACCCAGAAACTTTTAAAACTTCGTGAAGATTTTTTAAAACCTGTAAACATTGCACGGAAACATCTCCTTCTACCAGTTTTTGAGTAGTTGGATCTAGGGGGATTTGCCCAGAGCAAAACACATAATTGCCATGCTTGATCGCTTGAGAGTAAGGGCCAACGGCCTTGGGAGCGTTATCGGTGTGAATTTTTTCTTTCATAATGATAAAACAATAATTTTATCTACACTTTTTTGCAAACGATTTTACAAACTGTAAAGCTATTGGTTTTTGCATTAATCCACCATTTCAAAAATAGTAATTGGTAGGTTATTTTTTATAAAGAATTACAGAGCAACTGATTTTAGATATTACTTGAACATTAATTATGCAGATGCAAGGTCATTTATAATATTAATAGCTGCAGTTAGATTTGTGTTAGATATTGATAAAAATGATATAAATCACTGAATTATTATATAATATTGGTACCTTAACTAAGAGCATTATATTTAATGTTTGCATTACCATAATTCTAGACTAAACGCATTGAGCCTAATACGTTGGGCGTTAAATGATAAAAATATCGCGCAGTAATAAAAATAATATTAGACTTGCTTTTTCAATTTTTTCTAAATGTGAATGGGATTTTACAAAAATTGTGAAACTAGCTGTATTTTGTAGTTTTTTGCTTATCTCAAAAAATATTAATGGATTTATTTGTAGCAGATTACTTGATGTAAAAAGTTTTAAAATTGAAATTGGAGAATTTATATTCTTAAAAAATGATAGAACATATGACAAAAATCTTTTTAGACAGCTAGAACATTTAGCCAGGCAAAACAATTATCAACAGATTATAACCCTTGCCAAACAAATTAACGCCGAAAATCCGAGATTTTTTGGATCTAAAAACCAACATCTTACAGGGTCACGCCTTAGTCAAGGAGAATGGTTTTTTCAAGTAGCGATGCTTTCTGCCATTAAAACTGGAAATCTACCATTATTTGTTAAACTATTAAATAGTGATTTTTTTAAAACTAAAGTTAATCATTTTAAAGATATATCTGACTTTGTTGAAAATCTTGCCACTGCTTCATTAGTTGGTGGAAAACTAAACATTGCTGAATATTTATTCGATAAAACATCGCTAGTATCTTCTACTTTTTTTGCAGAATATTTTGATTTGACCTCAAAAGATAGCTCTAGTTATCCAAAGAAAACCCTAGAATTTATTTTTGCAAAATTAAAAAATAGAGTTTCAAGAGGGCAATTTTCTAATTCTGCATTGACTAAATTAAAAGACTCTTTAACTAATGTAGAATTTCTTGTTGAACTTTTTAAGTCACCTCTAGCAACAGAAATATTGATAAGAAAAATGAACGAAGTAATAGAAATTCTTAAATCTAGAGGACATGGTGAAGAAAAACAGTTTGAAGAAATTTATTATGGCGAAGTTAAATCATTAGCAGGCATACAGTTTTACAAAGAAAAGTGGCAGAATACAGAGACACTTAAAACTTCAAAAATGTCTTATTCTTTTATTTATTTAATCTTGCTTCAAGCTGCTCAATTAGACGTAAAAACCTTTAAACATATTTATAAAACTTTAGGCTTTAGGTTTAACTTTGATGCTACTTCTTCTGAAACATTTACATTTAAAGACTCTGATGGTAACGAATACACTCAACATGAAAAGCAAAACACTGAAGTGGCCGCTAAAAATTTTAATGGATTCTTAATGAAACAGCTGGCTATTTTGTTAAAACATAATTTAATGTTAGAATTCGTCAAAGAATCAAGAGATGATTATGAATCGCCTAGTGAATTTGCTGATAAACTTGTTAAACTTGCTTCAAACTTTACTGCAGTAGGTTCAAAACTTCCAGACTCTTTAAGAGAGAATGAATACCTAAAAGAAATATTAAATCAACGTAGCTCTATAAATCAACGTAGTTCTAATAGACTTGAAAATACTGTTGAGGCAATTAGGTACCTTATTAATTTACATCGAAATATATATCAAGGATTAGATATAAGTAAAGATAAAGACTATATTTTTCCAGGTTCAATATTAAGAATTTCTAATGTACATTTTTTGGAATACTTTATAAGTGGGGAAACTAGATATGCAATAGAAAGTTTAATGCAGGCAATAACAGAGAGAGTGTTAAAGCCATATCCAAAAAAAGCACGTCAGCGCACAGAAGAATCAAAATATGTCTTAAGTAGTGTGACTGAACATGGAATTTCTAATGAATCTACGAAAGTAAAACAACGCTATAAAGTTAGAGAGTTTTATAATGATGAATTTACCAATGAATATTATATTAGAATTGTTTCGATCAACAAAAAAGGAGGGGCTCCCTTTGGACACAGAGAATCTAGAATGGATCCGCCAATTACTTATGACGTTAGAGTTATTAAGCTTACTTATGATAGGAAATCAGACTTATTCGAAGATTCTGGTTTTGAATATTTGATTAGAAGGCCAACTCAAGGAAATAGTAGAACTTATAACGAAGTTTTATATAAATGATAAGTAAAGCTATTGGTTTTTGCAGTAATCCACAATTTCAAAAATAGTGTTTGGTAAGTTATTTTTTATCAGGCCTTTTTTAACAAATCCAGGGATTTGGGACTTAAAATCCACATCTAAGCCAAAGGTTACTTCTGTTCTTTTAGCTCCAAGACTTTTAAGCGACCAGGAGCCATTATTTTTAGTTAAAAAATTAGATTTTTGTAAAACCCAGTCAACATTAGCCAATCCTTGTTCCGCATCGAAGTTTTCATTGACCTTTATTTGGTATTCAATTGGTGAAAGAATATTCATAGTAATTTTAACTTGAGAAATATTTCCTTGTTTAGAAATAATTTCAGAACAACTAACTCCAGATATTACTTTATTATAATTAGAATAGTCTGTTATTGTTTGAAAAAGTTTTTCAATACTTAATTCAACAATTTCAGTTCTTTGAGCTCCAGGCATTACAGTATTATAATTATATCAATAAAAAATTATATCTTCAAGGACCCCATCACCTTGTAATGGGCAAATATTTCAGACTTTTCAGTTTTTAGATCTATTATTTTCAACTTTTTAGCAGGAAGAAATGTGGAAAAAGAAGATACAAACAAAGGATTATTTGTTCCGCCAATGATTTTTGGGCATATGGTAACATATATTTCGTTTAATAAGTTACTCTGCAGTACTTGCCCCATAATATTTCCACCACCTTCAACCAACAGATTTTTAACCCCTATAGACTTTAAATATTTAAACAGAAGCTTAAAATCTACTTTTTTTGCTCCAAAGCTCTTAACCAATGCTCTGTCTTTTGAACTTATAATCGCATTTTTAATTCCTGTTTTGCCAGTGGCTACAATTCTTACAACTTCATTATTTTCCCAAAACTTAAATTTAGGATTTAATTTTCCTGTTTTTGTTACCACTATATTAATTGGACATTTTTTAGTAACCCCTTTGGCCTTCATTACCACTGGATTTGCATGTAAAGTTTTAGAACCTACAATTATTGCATCGGCTTTTTTTCTTATCTCGTTCATTATTTTTTTATCAATATTTGAGCCAATTGTTTTTGAAGGTTCCTGCAAATAGCCAATTTTACCATCTAGTGAAATAGCTAAATTAGAATAAACAATCATTAATTAAATCCGTACTTATTCATGTATCTACTAATTGACTCATCATTGGTAACTCCAAACTTAAAGAATTTTTTAGCAAAATCTTTAGTGAAAAATTCACTATTTGTAAGCACAGATTTTGGAATCACTACTTTTACTTGTTGTTTTTGCAAGTCTTTAACTATACATTTTTGGTGTTCATTCTCCAATAAAGTTAAACCTGTGACAATTAAATCAGAGTATAATTTATCTTTTTTTGGTGGATTACAAAGGGCTGCTTTTAAGTCATCAAGACTTATATCTGCCCCCATTAACGGATCATTACTTGTAATAGATTGAACCAAGTCCTGCTTTAAAATTTTCTCATTTTCAAATTCCTCTACTGAGACATGGGTATTAGATATTATTGCTACATCAGAATGAGAAATTTTTTGATATACATTTACTATCCAATTTAATGCTTGATCTTGGCTCCAATAATCTTCTGGATTAGTAGTTGTGGTATTGACTTCTTCTATTGAAGGCTCGTTGTGAACTTCAGTGTTTTCACCAATATTAATTGGCGTATCTTTCTTAGAGACAGTTTTTAGCCCTGCACAAGAAAATAAAAACAAATTCAATAATAAAACTATTTTAAAAGACATATGGTAGAAATATATCATGAGCAATAGCAGCCTAACGATTGCAAATTTGATTACTCTATTGCGCGTTGTATTGATAGTTCCATTGTGCTGGTTTTTACACAATAAGAATTCAATACCTGCTTTTGTAATATTTTCTATTATCAGCTTAACTGATTTTCTTGATGGTTATTTTGCTAGAAAGCTTAATCAAGTAACCGACCTTGGCAAATTACTTGATCCTCTTGTTGATAAAATGGTGGTAATTGTTTGCTTGTTTTTCTTAGTAGAAAACTTTAAATGGTCTTTTTGGCTAATATCACCGACTCTGGCTTCACTAATTGTAATAAGAGAGCTAGCAGTAACCGGCCTTCGTAGCCTAGCCGCATCAAAAGCTATTATTATCCCTGCTGATAATTTGGGCAAAATTAAGACTGTTTTACAATTATTAGGGATTGGCACTTACCTTTGTGCTCCAATATTTAGCTCCCAAATTACCTTAAAAATAGGCACAACCATGCTATGGTTATCGGTAATAGTTGGATACGCAGGAATGATAAATTATTTTTATAAATTTAAGAATAGGAATTAAAAAATATGCATAATGAAAAATTAGAGTTAAACACTGAAATTGAACCATCCCATGAACCTGAAGTTGAATATGTTGAGCTTGTTGAACTTCCAATAGAAGACACTCCCATCCCAAAATACACCGATGAAGAGCACGGCACTTGGGGATTATTAGTTAAAGCTCAAAAAGAAAACTTGCCCAATAGAGCTTGCGATGAATATTTTGAAGGTCTTGAAAAAATAAACTTTCCACAAGATAAGATCCCTTCATTAAAATATGTTAGCGATCAAATTTATCCCCACACAGGTTTTAAAATAATGAGAGCTGCTGGTTTAGTTCACCCCAAAGATTTTTTCTATCTACTAGAAAAAAAGATTTTCCCTTCTACTGATTTTATTAGAAAAAGATCTGAACTTAAATACACCCCTGCTCCTGACATGTTTCATGATTTATTCGGGCATACACCATTATTAACCAATCAAAAATTCGCAGATTTTTTTAGCTTAATTGGTGAAGTTGGCAGAAAAGCTTATAATGTTTACGATGATACTCACGAAATTCACAATATGATGGCTAGAACCTACTGGTTCACTGTGGAATTTGGCTTAACTAATACAAAAAATGGAATCAGAGTTTATGGCAGTGGACAAATTTCTTCTCCAGAAGAAATTGTTTTTTGTTTAACTGATAAATGTAAAAAACGACAATTTTCAATGGAAGAAATAACCAATCAGCCCTACGATATTTGGCATATGCAAAGAGAAGTATTTGTTATTGATTCTTGGGAACAATTAATAAATGATTTCCATAGCTGGTCTGTGAAAAAGAAAATTATTTAGTTTTAAAAATCAACAATGAAAAAAAAACATTTAGACGAACATAGCGCAGAAGCAATTGAAAAAAGATTAACTGAGGGTGTAAGTAAAAATTACTTAAGTGACTTTATTTATGGCTCAATTGATGGAACCGTTACTACTTTTGCTGTGGTCTCTGGTGTTGCCGGTGCCAAGCTTGCACCAGAGGTAATTGTAATTTTAGGGGTAGCTAACTTGTTAGCTGATGGGTTCTCTATGGCTGCTGGTTGTTTTCAATCAATAAAAGCTAATATTCAACTAAGAGATAAATACCGAAAAATGGAAGAAGAACATATTGAGCTCTATCCAGAAGGTGAAAAAGAAGAAGTTAAACAAATTTTTGCCAACAAAGGATTTGAAGGTAAAACCTTGGACAATGTTGTTGAAGTTATAACTAGTAATAAAAAACTGTGGGTTGATACAATGCTGACTGAGGAGTTTGATTTAAGCTTAGAAAGTGAAAACCCTTGGAAAGCTGGCCTAGTTACTTTTGGTGCTTTTGCAATTATTGGCACAATTCCATTAACTCCTTATTTATGGAATTTCTTTTGGACCAATGGATTACAGATTACTAACCCATTTTTTTGGAGTATAGCATTCACGGCAATATGTTTTTTCTTAATTGGCTCCGTTAAAGGAAAAATTGTTGGCCTAAGATGGTGGACTGCTGGATTTGAAACCTTATTTGTGGGTGGAGTAGCTGCCTATATTTCCTATATTATAGGAGCCTGGTTAAGTAAATTTATCTAACATTCCTATTGGCATTTTTAGAATAATATTATAAAAATATTCTATGTCTAATATCCCAAAATTAAATATTAAAAATACTGCATTTTTCATCATCATTTTTGCTCTTTCTGCCTGCACCAAAAGTAATCATGATCATGAATCTACACATAAGAAATCTACTCATAACGAGCACTCAAAAGAACAACATAAAAAAACTGATGATCACTCAGCTCATGATGATCATCACGATGACCACCATGAAGATGCTCATGTCCATGGAGTAGCAAGAGCACAAGTAAACAGAGTTGGGCAAGATTTATTAGCATCAATAACTATTACAAAAAAAGACCTTGAAATAGCCGCAAAAAAAAATAATTTACCCGGTAACCCACTTGTTGTTTTTCAAGAAAAACTTTCTAAAGACGCAATTACTTTCGGGAATAACTCCTGCAAGCAAGTTAGAGCAAAAAAAATGATTGTTGGAAAATCTGAAGGCCATCAAGATTTAAAAATTAGTTATGTTTTTCGCTGCAATGACAAATCAACTAAAACCGCTATTAGTTTTAAATTTTTAGAGTTATTTGAGCTAGAGCAATTAATTGTTGAGTCTGTAAACAATGGAAAAGTCAATGCTACTAAAAATATAAAAAGTAGCAAACAACACATTTCTATGTAATAGACTTCCTATTGATTTCACATAAAAATAATGAACACCCCTGAATCCTTTATAAGCTTAGAAAACATTAAGCATTATTGGCCAAAATCTACTGACTCCCTAGCGGTTAACAAACTTTCTTTTGATAAAAATAAAAGTTATTTTATTCAAGGAAGCAGTGGCTGTGGAAAATCAACACTGTTGAATTTGATAAGTGGAATATTAAGGCCTCAAGAGGGAAGTATATATGTTGAAGATACTGTGATTAATAAACTATCTGAATCTGCTCGAGATAAATTCAGAGCAAAAAACTATGGTATTATATTCCAACAATTTAATCTTGTCCCATTTTTGTCAGTGAAAGAGAACATCGAATTAGTCTATAGAAACGATGACCCAAAGACAAATTCCAAAATAGAGAAGCTAATTAGCCAGCTTAACTTGCCAAATAATATTTTAAACAAAAAAACTAAAAATCTAAGTATTGGCCAACAACAAAGAGTTGCCTGTATAAGAGCAATAATAAATCAACCAAAAATCATTTTGGCCGATGAGCCCACTTCTGCCCTCGATGAACAAAATCAAAATATTTTTGTAGAGAACTTATTACAAATTAAAGGCTCTAATGACTGTACATTAATTTTTGTTAGCCATAATAAAAACTTAAGTAAACACTTTGATATAACATTAGAATGGGAAGAAATAATTAAGCAATGAATATATTTCGCTACACTTTTAAATCTTTTCTCTCCAGAAAGCTTAGCGTGGTATTATGTGTTTTAGGTATCTCAATTGCCTTTAGCTTATTTTTTATAGTTCAAGCAACCAAACTAAGTGCTCAAAATACATTTTTTAAATCTGTGGCTAATGTAGACTTATTAGTTGGAGCCAAAGGTAGCCCATTACAGCTTACTCTTTACTCGATATTTAGAATTGGTGGAGCAACAGCAAATTTCTCCTTTAAAGAATATAAGAAGTTAATTAAAGAAAATAAAAATATCAAGTGGGCTATTCCAATCTCCTTAGGTGATTCGTTTCAAAACTTTAGAGTTATAGCAACTAACAATAATTACTTTAAATACTTTCAATACGGAAAAAAACAAAGTTTATCTTTTAATGCTGGCAATAAATTCAAAAACTTTAAACATGTAGTTCTTGGTGCAAATGTTGCCGATAAAAATAATTTTAAAATTGGTGACGTTATTTATATAAACCATGGAGTTAGCTCGGGTTTAAACCAAACCCACTCCGAACATCCATTTACTATTAGCGGAATACTTAATTTTACTGGTACTCCTGTAGATAATAGCCTTCATATTAATCTCCAAGCAATGGAGTGGATTCATGGACCAGCAGCCAAAGATAACTTCAGGATTAGCAGTATAACTGCCGCTATGATAAAACTAAATGATTCCTTAAATCTATTTGAAACAAGATCAAAGATTAACTCCTCCAAAAGCATAATGGCTATAATGCCCTCCCAATCACTTTTAAAACTATGGTCTCTACTTGGCCATGTTGACAAACTTCTTGGCTTTACAAGTTTTTTAATTTTATTAGTAGCAATATTTGGACTTGTAAGTTCACTAGTAAACAATTTAGCAATAAGATTAAAAGAGTTTAAAATTCTACGAGCAATTGGCAAAAGCAAAAAATTTATTTATTCCTTACTAGCCGTAGAATCTTTCTTTATTTGCACAATTGCTTTTATTTTATCACTTGCAACTTTATTGATAGTTAAAGTGTTTGTTTCAAACTATCTACAACAATGGTTAAAAATGCAAATTTCATGGGAATTCCCCATTAGTCAATTTTTCGCGTTCTACATCATAGCTATTTTATTGTCGCTACTAGCTTGTATTCTTCCTGGCTTTTTAATCTACAAAAAAACTGTATAATAAAATATATGGATAAAAAAAATTCAAATTTATATAAGTTTATCCCTATTGGTTTATTTATTTTATTCATAACTGGCATACTTGGACTTAATCATTTTCTACAATATAAAGAAAACAAGCAAAGTGTTAATAAAAAAGGATATCTTCAGCTTCACCCATTAAGATTTTGGCAATCTCTAAAATCACTCAACTATCATGATGGCGTAATTACTCCACTTTTAGAGGGCGAAAAAAAAAGAATCTATGATTTAAACATGCTTGATGGAAAAGTTGTACGAGTTGGGGGATTTGGAATTCCACTTGAAGTAGATAAAAAAGTTAAAAGATTTTTAATGGTTTCAGACGCCATGTACTGCCAACATGTTCCACCTCCCCCTCCAAATCAAATTGTTAAAGTAATTATTTCAGATGATCAAAAATTTGAAGGAGTCCCTTATGAAATCTTTGGTGACATTAGACCTTTTTGGGTTACTGGAAAATTTAAAGTTTTAAAACAAAAAACAGAGTATGGTCATAATGCTTTTATAATTGAAGCAACTAATGTTGAAGAGATTAAATATAACAGCCAATCAAATCACTAAATATTGACAAAATTTAACAGTATATTGTCAATTCTGTAGTTAATTTGAAATAAAACTTCAATCTTCAACTTCCATACATGGTAAATTTATAAGTGGGGGATTTTTATGAATAATTTCAATAAAGTTATATCTTTACTTACGGTTTTTTTAATCACAAGCTGCTCACAAACTATCAATCGATCAGTAAGAAACCAAACACCACAACAAGCAAATGGAATAACCATGAACAGTCCGGCAACAAATTGGATTAATTCTGGTAACCAAAATAATTTTCCACTAAGTGGAACTTGTGTTTGCAATGACTCAATCTCATTAGATGCAAATGGAAATGTTGTTACTCAATCAATAACCAACAACATTGTTACGTTATCTATTGCTGGTCAAAATATTGGAACAGCTCAATGTATCAATGGCAACTGGAGCGGCACTTATAATTTATCAGGTATTTCAGATTCTCTGGCTCATCTAATATCTGCATCAATGCCATGTGGAACATCTTCTCTTGGACCTGCTCAAGATACCCTTGGAAAAGATACTGTTGCCCCAACAGTTACTGTAGTTGTCCCTGCACAAATAGACCCTAGTCAACCATATCCTTTAACTGGAACATGCAATGATAATGGTGACTCGATTGAATTAACAAGTGCAACCATGACTCCTTCCCCAGTTACCACCACTTGTAATAGCGGTAGTTATACTGCTGGACCAGTACAATTTACTGGAGCGGCAAATTCAACTGTAATTGTAAATGCTACTATTACTGATCCTGCTGGAAATTCTGCAAGCAGCAGCGGACAAGGAGTAATGAGTGACACTCCTGCTTCAATAAGTATTAACAATTTACCTAATCCTATTAACTCTACAAATACCAACTCAACTGCACTTTCTGGCAGTTGCTCATGTCCAGCAGGAGACACTAATCAATCAGATAATTTTGTATCTGTTTCATTAAATGGATCTGTACTTGCTAGCAACATTCCTTGCTCGAGTAACGGAATGTGGAATTATAACCCAAACTTTAATTCTATAAACGACGGGAACTTAAACTTTATTGCTAACTTAAATTGTGGATCAGATACTGCAGGTCCTGTAAATCAAACTACAATAAAAGATACTACACTCCCAACAGTAACAATTACTTTACCTGCTGAAGTAATGGCAAACACTAATTATAGCTTATCTGGATCATGCTCAGAAAGTAATCAAAATGTTACCTTAACTAGCACCTACATGAATCCTCCAACAATTGTTGCTCCTTGCACAAATGGAACCTATTCAACTCCTAACAACATTACTTTTAATGCCCCAGGATCTACTAACATTTCAGTTAATGCCAGCATTCAAGATGTAGCTGGAAATACTGGAACTGATACTGCTAACACTGTTATGGATGATGTTGATCCAGCAATTGTTATCAATCCAATAGGACAAGTAAACGCTAATAGTTTGCCAACCACAAACATAGAAGGAACATGCGAGTGCCCAGTAAGTGCCACGCCACAAACAATTAATGTTTACATTAATAACACTCTACTTGGCAACACTACATGCTCTAGCAATGGAACATGGTCCATACCTCTTGGCAATAACTATGCAAACCTTAATTCACAAACAATGCCTGTTTCAGCGCAACTTAACTGTGGAAATGAACCGCCATCAAATGATACTGACCAACTAGTAATTGACACAAAAGTACCAACTGTAGATTTAAACTTGCCATCTCAAGTTAATAATACAAATATTTATTCTTTAACCGGAACATGCTCTGAAAGTGGAGCTGTTGTAACTTTAACCAACACCAACGGAGGGATGTCCCCAAGCTCAATAACTGCAGTTTGTAATGGCACTAATTTCACCACTACAAATTCAGTAACTTTTAATGCAGCTAACGGACAAACAATAAATGTTGCTGCTACTATTGCTGACTCAACTGGAAATATTGGCCAAGATCCAAACAACCAAACAATGATGAATAATACTCCAGGACATTTAACTATAACTGGACCAAACTATGTAAACTTAAACAATCAAGGAGCAACTCCATTAGAGGGTACTTGTCAGTGTCCAGGTGGCAGTACTGCAGGCAGTAATCCAAATGTAAGCTTAGCTGTAAATGGAAACTCTAATTTAATCAGCCCTAATCAAGTAACGTGTAGTGTTTGGCAAGCTGGAAGAAATTATATAATTAACAACTCTGTCCCTCAGGGAAATGCTTTAATAACTGCTTCACTAAACTGCGGCAACTCCACAGTGGGTCCTGAAACTTTATCGGTAATTAAAGATACTATTGCACCAACTATTGATGTATTGCCATATAATAATGTTGCCAATTCTTCAATAAACTCAGGACAAAGCTACCCAATAAGAATCAGATGCCAATCAGTAGGAGATAATATTAATTTAAATATTAGTTTATTTGGCTCAATGAATAGCAGCCAAAATGCGGCAACAACCTGTAACCAAAATAACTCAACATATACTACTGCCAATGCTGGCATAGTTGGTAATGATGGCGACAACTGGAAAGTAACTGCAACAATAACCGACGCTGCTGGAAATACTGCAAGCGATTTTATTAGTCATCCAATTAGAAAAATTAATTTTTCCTATACTCACCCTAATCATCAAGGTGACACAAGATGTACCGGAGAAATCAATACAGTTTCAAATGCTCAAGCTCAATGTATGAATTTCTTTAATACTGTTTGCAATGCCCCTAACAAAGCATTTTATACATTTAACCAAGACAATATTAGTGATCCATACAATGCTAGACTTTGGATTGTCCCAGGAAACCACCGAACAAGATCCATTATCATTAATGTGCCACTTACTGGAAGATACAAAATTCACCATTTGGCTCATAGAGGTGAAAATGGAGACTATTGCCAAGCAAGCGAAAACTATCATTGGTCCATTGGTAATGTTGCTGGAGCAGACGTTATGGATAGAGGATGTAGAAATAGCGAGAAAAACAATGATGTATTTGACCAACATCTTAATGTTTCAACCCTTAATCTGCAAGCTGGCAATCAGCCATTCTCACTTAGAATGGACAACGCTTGGATTAACAACAGTGTAGCTGCTGCTGCCCTTTGCCTTGAATATATTGATAGTATTTAAATTGAAAGCAAGGAATTACAAATAGATTTTTGCTTTATTAATAACTTTTGAACTGAAGCCTTTGAAATTGGTACTTGAAATATTTCCGCAAAAGTCATTGGATCTTCAATATCACTTGGATCTTTATTATCACGTTGACCTGGTAATTTAGCAATAGTTATAGGCGTGCCTTGGTCAGAAGCTATGTTAAAAGTAATTTTTAATCTATAATTTTTTAAACCAAATAATTTTCTAGACCAAAAACCATCTCCTTCGTGGATCAAAAAATACTTTAATATTTGTTCAACTATATTTTCTCCCACTTTCCATGGATATTTTTCCCCTATATAAACTCTCGAGGCTTGAAAATTATTTTTTCTTTTTAATAAAGCTTTCTTTCTTACATCGAATCCTAAATGCAACCTAGAATTATTACTAAAAACTTCTTCTTTAGTAATAATTATTATTTTATTTTTTGTAGATTCTGCATCCTCAACTAGTGCAGGAATAATTTGGATTAAATATCCGGAACTTAATTCATGACTAAGATTTCTTGGAAAGCCTTTTATTTCAAGTAATTTTTCATGGGCTTCAACACTTGCGTGAGATAACACAGAAAAGTCATTGATCAATTTAATTTGCTGAGGAGTTAATGCTGAGAAATCTATTTCGGCCTCTACTACAAATAAGCTCAATGCTTGAAGAGAAAGAAAAAAGGCTAAGCAAACCAGGGATTTCTTCAGATAGTGGCAGGCAGATATATAGCCTTGATTGGAGTAGATATTCTCAGGCCTCATTTTATATACAGCAGTGTATCAAAATAATTATATAAGTCTATTTAAAAGGGTCGAATACATCATGGAAATTCACTTAAACACTAAAATCCTTCATGATTTCAGCTGTTTAAATTAATCTTAGAAATAGGTGTTTTTAATCATATTAAGAAATGCTTGTTCATCACTTTCTATGTTTTCCCTAAAAAGTTCCGGCTGACAGCTAAGCTGTTTATTCACCACACTAGTAACCGATGGTGTAATAAATTTAATTGTAATGGTTGGGCCATCACATATCACTGGAGCATCACTATCTTGGATTAATTGCTCATCATAAAAATCATCGTCTAATAGTTTATCTACAACTAAAGAATAATCATTTAAATCAAAAGTAGAAACTTTTTCACTAGCTACTAAAAAAGTATTTTCTCTGTTTGGATAATTAAAATAAGTAACATCTAAAACAATTTCACCGTTAGAGTAAAACTTATATAATCTCTCAAGAGCAACTATGATTGGCTCTGGATCTTGGATTATATATCCACCATTTCCATCACTAACCATTTGAGCTGGTCCCGGATCTTGAATTCTTAAATTTCCAGTTCCATAAATTGATTTAGTAGCAATTAAAACTACTTCCTCTAAAGAGTCAGTAGTGTTTTCTTCAGTGCCGTCATTACTATCCGTACTATCAGTGTTATCTACAATTGAGTTATTATTTATGCTGGCATCTGAATTTGCTGAATTATAAATTGTCATTGACCCTTGGGAGCAAGAGTGAATTATAAAAACCAGCAATGATAACAATAAAACTTTATAATATTTACCCATAGTTATATTATATAATATTTAGAAATAACTAATGTTAATATTCTGTTAAGAAATTTATTTACTGTCTAATTTTTTAGCTTAGCTAAACAGATATAATAATTTTAAACGATAGAAAAATTAGCAAATTTATTTAGTAGAAAATATTACATCTGCAATTAAAAGTACTATTTCAAAATGTCTGCCCCTTGCTGCAAGATGAAGTGGTGACTTATTAAATTTATCTATAGCGCTAACATCTGCGCCTCTATCCAGCAATGCTTCCACTATTTCAACGTTTCCATATATTGCAGCATGATGTAGAGATATCCGCTTATTTATATCTTCAAAATTTACATCTGCTCCATTTTCTAGCAACAGTTTGGCTATTTCTGTATATCCATATCTTGCAGCAATTTGAAGTGCTGATTGCTGATACTTATCAGCTGAATCTACAACAGTATCTTTAAAATCTAGCAATACTTTTACAACTTCAACTCTCTCCAATAAAACAGCTATGAGCAATGGGGTAAATTGATTTTCATTCTTAGCATTAACATCAGCACCTTTATCTAATAAAACCTTCACCACAGCAACATGGCCTTCGACAGCTGCATTAAATAATACTGTATTTTTCATTGTATCCACAGCATTAACGTCTACGCCTTTATCTAATAAAATTTTCACCACAGCAACATGGCCTCTACTACCTGCTGGGTGAAGAACTGATTTTTCCCATCCATTTTTAATATTAACATCTGCACCTTTATCTAATAAAATCTTCACTAAATTTAAATCACCAATTGAAGCCGCATAAAAGAGTGGAGTATCGCCGCCTTCATCCTTGGCATTAACGTCTGCGCCCTCCTTAAGCAAAGTTTGTACTTTAACAATCCTTTCCTTTGGTAACTCAAATTCCTTGTTATCATGCTCAGTTCTAAGATAAGAATAAAATAAAGATTCTAGTAATTCTAATAATTCATTATTAAGCTTTTCTTTTCTATTTTGAATAGTTTCACTAGAGAATACATCTTTCGAGCTACTTTGAGGTAAAGCCTGAGAATTTAACATGGTAAAATATATACAATTAAAAACATATATAATTATTAATTTTACACATAGTTTACTTTTTGTTTTGAAAAGATTTTCAACTAACATATTACTCAATAAAACAACCTTATAAATTATCATAGTCAAGGAAATAATTCTTATTATACCTGTAGAGAGACTGTAGTCTTATTTTTTAAGGGATTTTACCCGTACCCTAGCCCTCAAGAGGCTTAACAGATATGTAGAAAATTTTAACCGCTTACCAAGTGACATTGCGACATAACTACAGCATGGGTTTTTAACGAATACACTCCACACCTTATATTATCGAGTGTATTATTATAAATTTATTTACTGTCTAATTTTTTTAGCTTAGCTAACAATCTCAATTTTTCTTTCCCACTGGCAAACCTAATTTTATGAATCAGCCTTTCACGTTTAGATTTTAATGTCACATGGTTTGATTTCAAAGATGAGCTTACTGAGGAACTAGATAGTGATTTTTTTCCATGATTGTAATTTTTAATTACACTTGGAATTTGATTTTTAGAACATAACAAATAGTTATTTTTTTTATTAAATTTTCCTCTATAGTGAGCCTGAGCAGGAGAACAGTATTCATCTAATCCTTGCTTATATGCTCTTTTACTTTTTTTATTTTTGCAAATTCCTTTTTTTACTTTAAAACCTCTTGAACCATAGTTCTTCATTCTGCTTGGATTACAAAATCGCTCATTTAATGAATATTTTCTTTTAAGTGATTTACTGCCAAAGGAACTATTTCCCAATGAAGAAAACATACTTGAAGTGTCTTGAATTAATTTATATTTTTGCATAAAATTAGACTGCAAAGATTCAAACTCAAGATCAGATAAAATAGAGCTAGATAATTTTCTATCAACAGAAATTAACTGATCTTCTAGTTGAGAAAGTTTTGCATTTAATTGAGCAATTTTCTTGCCAGAGTTATAAGCAGACTCAAAAGCATATTTTAATCTATTAGGACAATTACTAGAGTTTGATGATTTTCCCTCACTGCCTAACTTAAATCCATTTTCGGAACTACAATATTGAGCAATTCCATTTTTCCATCCTTTCTTAAATTCAAAAGAAGCCGAGGCCGGACAAAGATGGCTATTATTTGAGTATCCATTTCTACCCTCAGAGAGTCCATTATCATAAGTACAATAACTTTTAATTCCGTTTTTATAACCAGATGTGTATTGAGATTGTAAATCAGTAGATGAACACAATGAAATATATCCAGAACTTTGCCCTGAACTGCCTGTTGAATTCCCCCTATTATAACAAAAGGACCTTAGGCCAATATTTCTGCCAACGTTATATTGCTGGGCATTTGGAACAACACCATGATCGGCGCAATCTTTAGTATATTTTTGAAGTTTTTCTAACCCCTCTCCTTTTACTCCGTCTCTTTGTCCAATAGCTTGCCAATTTCCAGATAGACATTCTTCCTTAGATATAGAGCTGCAATTAGCTAAAAAAAGTATAGCAAAGGGTAAAAGTAATAATGTTGATAATTTTTTCACAATAATTCTCCTGATTTTTTATTTTATATTATAAATAGTACGACTTATTTATTAAAAAGTGTTGAAAATTAGTAAAAAACTTATAAAACAATTATTTATTGACGTGATTTTGGATCAAGAGCATCTCTTAAAGAATCATTAAACAAATTAAACGCTAAAACTAAGAAGAACATAAATCCAGTTGCGGCCCCTAATTGCCACCAGATTCCCCTGGCTAATTCAAGCTTTGCATCGTTAATCATTACACCCCATGATGGAGTACCAATTTCAACACCAAGACCTAAATAGCTAAGAATAACTTCTGATTTAATTGCAAAAACAAAACTAAGACTAAAGTTAATCAATATTATTGGATAAACATTCGGTAGAATGTGGATAAAAATTCTACGTATATGAGAAAAACCTAAAGCTTGAGCAGCATGAGCATACTCTCTATTTTTATGTTTAATAAACTCGCCACGAACCACTCGGCAAAGCCTAACCCAACTTGTAAGACCAATAGCTATAAAAGCATTAACAAGTCCGGGACCCAAAACATAACTTAATGAAACAATTAAAAGTATTCCTGGAATAGAGGCAACAGTTGTATAAAACCAAACAACTAAATCATCTACCCACCTGCCAAAATATCCAGCAAGTGCGCCTAAGGTAACACCAATTGGTATAGAAACACTAGAGGCTAAAAAACCAATAGTAATGGCGGTTTTAGTTCCTTGTACAACTCTTGATAAAACACTACGACCAAAAATATCTGTACCTAACCAAAACTCAGCACTTGGAGGCGCATAGTTTGGTCCTAAATTTGGTTCAGCATAATTTGTAGCAATTAAACCAAGTTTAGCAAGAATGGCTAGTGCAAAATAAAAACAAATTATGAAAAAACTAACTAAAGCAATTTTATCTTTTTTAATTCTTTTGATGGCGTCTGCCCAAAGTGAATTCTTTTTTAAAATCATCTAAACCCCATACAATCCATTAGCTAAGCTTAACCCTTGGATCCACAACTGAATAAAGTAAATCAGAAATCAAATTAAAAACAATATATAAAAAAGAACCAATAAATGTCATGGCTTTGATAACTGGAAAATCTGCACTTTGCAAAGCCGTCACCATCATATTGCCAAGCCCAGGAATACTAAAAAATTGTTCCATTAAAAAAGATCCGGTATATAAAAAAGGAATTTCTAAAACAACCACGGTTATTATTGGGATCATGGCATTTTTAAGTACATGACGAAAATAAATTATTCTATCCCCCAGGCCTTTTGCCTTGGCAGTTCGAACGTAGTCTTGGTAGACCTCATCAATAATAATTGTTCTATATAACAAAATAGCCGCACCTTGAGAAACAATTACCATAATAGTAATAGGTAAAATTAAATACTCCCATCTTCCTATCCAATCACTGTCAAAACCAGATATGGGGAAAAGATCCAAATAATAACCAAAAAAGTATTGAAAAAATATTATATAAACCAAATAACTAATGCTCATCATTCCTAAACAAAAGACCATAAAAAATTTATCTATAAATCTCCCTTTAAAAAATGCCAACAACAAAGAAATTGTTATTGAAAGCAGTACACCCAATATAAAAGCAGGAACAGATAAAGAAAGTGATGCTCCAAGACCATTTTTTATCATTGTAGATATTTTTTGCCTAGTTCCCCAGCTTCTGCCAAAGTCAAATGTTACAATCTGCTTAACATAGGTAACATATTGAGCAGGCAAAGATCTATCCAGGCCTAACTCTTTTTCTAAAACTCTTATCTCTTCAGCACTAGCGTTTTTACCAGCAAATTGATAAACCGGATTGCCTCCTACTACATTAAAAATTAAAAAAGTAATTAATGTTACCCCAAAAATAATTGGGACCATATAGGCTAGCCTTCTTAGGATATATTTCCACATAATTTGTTATTTTTCCACAGGCCTATCTAATCGGATATATTTATTTTTACCAGAAATAATTCTATCTGGTTTTAAATTCTTTAGCCAAGGGTGATAAGCAGCCAACCCAATTCTATGAGTCATGAATATCCAAGGAGCTTCTTCGACAACTATTTCACGAAGCTGTGTATAAAGCTTGGTTCGCTTGTTTCCAGGAGGCAACATTAATGATTGTTCGTAAATTTTATCAAACTGAGCATTTTTAAAGTTACTTCCATTTGGTCCAGGACTAGAATTTTTTGAATAAAACAATTGATAAAAATTCTGAGCATCTGGGTAATCTGCCCCCCAAGCATAGCCAAATATTTCAGCTTTTTTCTTTTTAACTCTTTCCATAAATTCAGGCCAAGTTCCAACCCTAGTTTTAAGCTTTATTCCAATTGCTGCTACATCTTGTATAAATCTTTCAGCAAATTGGCGACCAGTAGAGCTTGAAGTTATGTCCAAAGTAAACTCAGGCAGGCCCTCTCCATTTGGGTATCCAGCTTCCGCCATTAATTGCTTAGCTTTTTTCAAATCATACTTAGAATATGGATTTTTAAAGGTGGGATCATAGCCATCCATACCTGGTGGAATAGGAGATTGAGCCGCTACTGCTCTGCCATTATAAAGATTTTTAATTATCCACTCTCGGTCTCTGGCAAGACTCATTGCCTGACGAAGTTTTTTATTTTTGCCTAAAATTTCATGTTCCATATTAAATTTATTGAATGTAGTATCTGGAGTAACATAAACTTGGGCTAAACCGCCTACTTCTTTAAGCTTACCTTTTACTTGCTTGGTTATCATGTCATAAGAGTTATCAAAACTATCTTTTGGAATTGCTGAGATATCCAATCGACCCTTTAAAAACTTTAGCCACATTGGTTGAGACTCAATTATCTCATGATAAATAATTCCATCTAATAGTGGAAGTTTTTTGCCTGCATCTACCAACAAACCTTTATCCTGATCACCAGTTGCTCCACTACTTGGATAAAACTCATCTCTAAAGTTTTGATTTTTCTCCAAAATTATTTTTGAATTATGTACCCATTTTTTTATCTTAAACGGGCCGGTGCCAATTGGGTGGTTTAAAAAATCCTCTCCATAATGGTCAACACACTCTCTTGGAACTGGAGCCATAACCACCATTTCTAAAACGTAGTAAAGCTGAAAATAAGGAATTAACAAATTTATTTTTAAAGTGTAATCATCAACAACCTCAAAACCAGATACATCTTTACTAAAATTTGCCTGATCAGCAATTACATCTTTTCTCCACTGATCTAATCCTTTAATTTTATCCTCAATAAGCCAGTAGTTCTGACTTTTAGTTTTAGGATTTGCTATTCGCTTCCAAGCATAAATAAAATCCTTAGCTTTAAGCTCTCTACCTAGCCCATCTTTGAAGCAAACATCATCTTGAAACTTAATCCCTTTTTTTATTTTAATAGTATGAGTTAATCCATTATTACTGGTTACTGGCATTGCTTCAGCCAGTGCGGGAATTAGCTCATACGGCCTTTTTAGGTAATGATATTGAAACAAGCTTTCATAAATATTAGACGCTACCTTATTTTGGTAAAGATCAGTGATCGCCGCCGGATCTAATCCTTTCACATTAACAACTAAAGGCTCATTTAAAACATTGCCTTGATTGGAATTTTTATTGGAACAAGAAATAAAAAGGAGAAAAAATACAATATTAATAACCATTTTGCTCATATCTATAAAAGATTAGTCAAAATTTTCAATTCTGGCTAGAGTAAGGATAATAAAATCAGTATTCTTGGACAAATCTTGGCTTCGTGCTATAAATTAAAAATAATGATATCTTACTTAAATATTGACCACATTCCTCAAGGCAGCCTTGCCAACTCTTATTAATCCGTGGCTAGAGACGACCTAACCAAAATCGAAGGAACCATTACCGCAATGCCAGGCGGAGGTAACTATATTGTTACCCTTGCGAATGATAAAAAAATAACATCTAAGCTTTGTGGCAAAATGAAACAATTCAAAATCAGATGCGGTGTTGGTGATGTGGTAACCCTTGGGGTTTCTCCGTACGACTTAACTAAAGGTTTAATCTTATTTAGAGTAAGAAAAGCCGGACAAAAACCAAAGCCACCAGTAGACAGCTAATTTAGACAAGCCACTAAAGTTGTATATGTTTAGTGCAAACCTAGAATTAATATCATTTAATTCTAAACAAGAAAATGATAATCTACCTATTACTGCTGCTGTGGATATTAACCAAAAAAATATAAAAATTAAATATCTACTTAATCAGCACTTTTCCTATAAATATTTGGCTGACCAAAGTAAAAATTCAGCAATAACTAAACAAGTTAATTTATGGGAACAAGAAATTTGCTTTGAATTTTTTATTAAACATGATACTGAATATTACGAATTTAATTTTCACCCAAGTAATCAATATAGAATTTATCATTTTAGCGACTATCGAAGCAACCAAAAGATTCACAACATGTCTCAAAAACCGAAAATGATTTTAAATCAAGATAGTTTTGATGTGAGCTTTATAAACCCATTTGCAAAATTAAGCCCAAACAACAAATTAAAAATACAGATTGCTACTATTTTCAAAAACAAATATTTTGCTTTAAAACATAACCCCGCCAAGCCAGATTTTCACGACTGCAAATATTACTTAGTTATAAATATATAATTACTAAACTAAAATCCCATTAGAATAATTAGTAACTTTATGAAATAATAAAACTTAATGATTGAAATCAACACAAACAAACCTGTGATGCTAACTGGAGCAACTGGATATCTTGCTGGTCAATTAGCTAAAAAACTTCTTGAAGCTGGACTCACCATTCATGCAACAGTTCGTGACCCTAACAACACTGAGAAATTAAAATATTTAAATCAGCTTAATCAAGAACTTCCTGGAAATATTAAATTCTTTAGCGCTGATTTATTAAAAGAAAATTCATTTGATCAAGCCATAAAAGGTTGCCAAATTGTTTTTCATACTGCATCTCCATTTATTGTGGATGTAAAAAGCCCATTGAAGGATTTAGTTGAGCCAGCGGAACTAGGTACTAAAAATGTCTTAAACAGTGTAAATAAAGAAAGCTCGGTTTTAAAAGTAATTCTTACTAGTAGTGTAGTCGCTATCTATGGTGACAATATAGAATCAAAAAATACTAAAACAGGAATGTTTACTGAAAAAGATTGGAATAATACTTCAACACTTAAGCACAAACCCTATTCTTTTTCTAAAACTCAAGCCGAAAAACTAGCTTGGAAAGTAGCCAAAGAACAAAATCGTTGGTCATTAATAACTATTAACCCTTCTTTGATTATGGGGCCTGGGATTGGGCCCGCTAAAAACTCTGAAAGCTTTAGGCTTTTACAGCAAATTGGTGATGGTACTTTCAAGGCAGGAATTCCTGACTGGGGGATGGGAATCGTTGATGTAAGAGATGTTGCTACCGCTCATTTCAATGCTGCATTTACCCCTTCTGCTGAAGGAAGATATATAATTTGCGCACACAATACTTCTTTCCCTAAAATGGCCAATCTACTTGTAGATAAATATGGAAAATCCTACCCAATTCCAACAAGAACTTTGCCTAAATGGTTAGTCTGGTTGGTTGGTCCATTAGCTAATAAATCATTAACTAGAAAATCCATAAAATTAAATGTTGGCTACCCCTGGCAAGCTGATAATTCCAAAGGGAAAAATGACTTGGACCTAAATTACAGACCACTTCAAGAAACAATGGAGGAACATTTTCAACAATTAATAGACGTAAAAATGGTTTAAATATTGGTAAATTCTAAGATTTTAATATCTTAGATTTCTTCATTTGAGCAAGTACTTTTCCTGATAAATACAGGGTAGAAAACATTGCAGGAAAAGCCATCATTCCAAAACCAATATCAAGAATATTGATTATGTCGCCGGGACTACTAGTTGCTGCATACACCATAGTTAAAGAACATAAAATTATATAGGTTATTTCTTTAAAAATAGATTTTCCTTTGAAAATATAATTCCAGCACTTCACCCCATAGTTTGCCATTCCAATCATAGTGGAAAAAGAAAACAAGAATATTGCTAAACCTAGGAGATGAACCCCAATATCAGAAAAATTATTTTTAAAAGCTAATGTTGTTAACTCAATTCCGCTAAGTTCAGAAGTTTGAGCAAGATCTACACTTAACAAAATAACTAATGCTGTGATTGTACAAACAATTATTGTGTCCAAAAATGGACCTACCATAGCCACCAGTCCTTCTTTAATTGGATCATTAGTCTTGGCATTTCCATGGGCAAGTGGTGCAGAACCAACCCCTGCTTCATTTGAAAACACTGCTCGTTTAATTCCAAGTTTCATTACTTCTCTAACCGCAAGCCCGCTAACTGCACCTACTGCTGCTCTGCCAGTAAAGGCCTCTTTAAAAATCAAGGCAAACACATCAGGAACTGCTGAGAAATTCATAAAAATAATTATCAGTCCGGCAATTACATATAAAAGACACATTAAGGGAACAATTTTTGTTGTTACCGAAGCAACCCTTACTACCCCACCAAACAGGACAAATAAAACAAAAATTCCGCAGGCAATTCCAGTGGCTAAATTTGGCACTGCATACTGAGTATTTAAAAACACTGCTAGTTGGTTGGTTTGGAACATTGATAAAGTTCCCACAAGTGCGCAAATAGCAAATATATATGCCAGTGGTTTAAATACTTTTGGCATTGCTTTTTCGATTACATACATTGGCCCACCTTGAACTTCGCCTCTGTAGTCCTCACCTCGATACATAACTGCTAATGAGCATTCAAAAAACTTTGAGCACATACCAACAATTGCCGATACCCACATCCAAAAAATAGTTCCTGGGCCACCTTGGTAAATTGCTACTGCAACACCGGCAATGTTACCCATTCCAATTGTTGAAGAAAGAGCATTACAAAGAGCTGCAAAATGTGATAACTGGCCTTTGGCATCTTCATCTTCGGGAATTTTCCCCAAGATTAATCGCCATGCAGTAAAAAAATATTTTATAGGTAAAAGTTTGGATCTAATAGTTAATGCTATACCACCACCCATTAAAAGAATAACTAAAGGAAGACCCCAAACAAGATCAACTAATGTGCTTAAAAACTGTGAAAAATTCATTTACCGCAAAACTTAATTAATTCTGGTTGATATGGCAAGAACACCTTTGTCTAATAACTTATAAATGTATGCATGGAACACTTTTTGTTCTGACCTTAAATATAGGCAATTATTATCTATTTGGAAAATTTTATAATTAGTAAGCAATTTACCAGCATTATAAGTATCCGATTTGAATGCTGCCTCTTTAATGGACCACAAACTTAAAGTAGATAGTTTTTCACCAATAACTTTATTTTCAATTGAATTTAAAAGCTTATTTCTCAACCTTGGATTAATTGCTCTTGTGCTTTCCACATCAATCCCACACCCTGTACCATTGGAGCTATAAGCTGCAACACAAAAAGTTTTGCTATGAGAAATAGAGTAAAACTTACTAGGAAATTTTTGCTTAGCTGAATCTTTACAACCAAGAATGGATAATTGTTTTCGACAAAAATCACTTTGTTGCTTTTTAGAAATGAAAGAATCAAAATATGAAATTTTAATTTTTACCGAGCAGTCAGACAAAACTTGTGACTCTATTGTGCTTAGATGATCAAAAATTAATGTGCACATAGAACCAACAGTTTTATCAAATATTATAATTTTTGCATGATAAATAATCAGCAAATACCTTACAATACTGTGCACAATTTATGTTCAACAAATTCTCAGCTACACGCGTTAACAAATGATTGCAGTAACTTGATTCAAGTAGTTATCTTCAACAAATTTACTGCTTACCATCTAATATGTAAATTGTTATTCTTTTAAGAAGCGAGCCCATACCTGATATAAAGCTTGCCATTTTATTAAAGGCATTTGCCTTTGATTAGCTGGTAAAGGTTATCTTTTTTTCCTTTACCAGCTAATTTTTTATGTCTTTTATAAATAAATACAGCTACTTATGTTAAAGTTTTAATTATGGCTTTGGTTATTAGATTAATACATTTTATTATTTTAATTTGGGTTACTTTTGGTTTTACCTCTAACAAAAAAGTTTTATTAATTTCTCATATAATTGCTGTACCAGCAATTTTTCTGCAATGGAAACTAAACAATGGAACATGTATTCTTACAAACCTTGAAGATAAATTTAAAAATAAAAAAGCTGATAAAAAAAACAATCGGGGTGGATTTATTAAATCTATTTTTAAGAAATTATTCGGAAAGGTTCCAAATGATAAAACTTTAAAGGTTTTAATTTATTCAATTATGTTTAGTAGCTGGGCTATTAGTATAATTAAATACCTTAGAGCATTCTTATAAATTTATTTTTTTCATCTACTAATATTGCCTGTGCAGCTATTGGCTTATCTGTTAATTCATAACCAATAATAATTATTTTATCGCCTTTAGTTATTTTATGAGCAGCAGCTCCATTAGCACAAATCACTCCACTACCAGCCTCACCAGAAAATAAATATGTCTCAATTCTATGACCATTAGTAACGTTTACTACGCTAACCTTCTCTCCAGGCCAAAAACCAGCCTTTAAAATTAAGTCATGATCAACCGTAAGACTTCCAACATAATCTAAGTCTGCCTCAGTAACACTTGCATGATGAATTTTAGATCGCAATACCCAACGCACGAATAAAAAATAACTTTAAAAATAATTGAGTCAACTAGCCCGAAGCTTTCATCAAGATATATGTCATAACTTGTCATGTATATGAGAGCATATTGGAAACTTATATTTAATAGAAATATTTCCCAATCAATCAAAACCTACTAAGTTTAAAAAGTGCTCTTTAATAAGCAAATTGTAGTTAATATATTAAAAATAGCTTTTCCTGCTACAATTTCAAACTTAAGCGTTCCACTTCTTACTATGAGCGATACTTTCTTTGCTGGTAAGCTAGATGCTGGTCACTCACTTGCCGCTCTATCCATAGGTGGATTAATTGTTAGCATTATATTTTGGGGGCTATGTTTTTTTAGAATTCATTCCCTAGTTCAGACCGCTAAAAACTTTGGCGCAAAAAATTATAAAAAAATAAATCAACAGCTGCAACAAAATATTATTATTGCCTTTCTTACTGGAGTAATTCTAATGACATTGATACCAGTATTAAATTATTTAACTCATTTTATATTTCCAGCTACAGAACCAAAAACCTTAATGCTTTGTAAGCAGTACTTTGAAATTATTATAATCAGCAGCCCTGCAATATTAGTTTTCTATGTTTTGGTTGGATATTTATTTGGGCTTCAAAAAGGCTTCCAAGCCATGGCTCTTATTGTGAGTGTAAATGTATTAAATGTAATTTTAAACTACGTTTTTGTTGAGATATTTAGCATGAATATTAAAGGACTTGCTTACGCTTGTTTGATTAGTCAAAGCCTAGTTGTGCTGATCACAATTTATATATTAAGAAAAAATATATTTCCCTTTAAACTCAAAGAGTTTTTTGCCAATAATGAATTTGTAAAATCATTAAAACAAAATTCCCAATTTTTTATTCGTACTATTTTTTTAATTGTTACTTTTCTAATGTTTAAATCTGAATCTGCAAAAATTGGAGATTATAACTTAGCTGCCAATGAAATACTTCTGCAATTATGGCTACTTTACTCTTATACAGTTGATGGCTTAGCAAATAGCGCTGAATCTTTAATTGGCGAACAAGTTGGATTGAAAAACAAAAAAAATATTTTATTAATTGTTAAAGAACTTTTTAAAGTTGGGATTGTAACTGCAGTCATATTTACCTTGATATACTGGGCCGCCATTAAAAACTTAATTGGGCTATTTTCAGCAAATATAGAAATCTTAACTATTGCTAATGAATATAGTTTTTGGATTATACTAACTCCGATACTTTGCTTGAATACATTTATTCTAGATGGAGTATTCATTGGCCTGTATAAAATGAAAGAATTACTTAACTCTATTGCAGTAGCTACTTTTCTTGTTTTCATTCCGCTAGTCCTAATAGCCACAAAATTTTTAGGGAATCATGGGCCCTGGCTGGCCTTAACTTTGTTTATTGTTGCAAGAGGTTTATTACTTCTTAAATACTATCTTGCAAAAAACAATGGACCTGTTTAAACTCTAAGCTCTCAATGGAAAATAAAAAAAAAGCAACAACAGCTCTAGACAAGTACCATATATTAAGAAGAAAATTTAAATATTTTTGCAAGTTTATTTATGTATACGCATATTATACTTTAAACTTTGTTGGTGAAAAAAAAGCCAAAGAACTATTCGAAACAATAAAGCCTATTAACATTCAAGATCAATTAATAAGAATTGGAGATGAATTTGATGGAGGGTATTTGATCCCAAATGATATAGATGAAGTTGATGCTTGCCTATCTCCAGGAGTTGGTGGAACTATTACATTTGATGAATATTTTGCTAACAAAGGTATTCCAGTTTTCATGTGTGATGCCTCTGTGGATAAACTGCCAGTAAAAAATGATAAAATAAAGTTTGATAAGAAATTTTTATCTGATCAAACTATTGGCAATAAAATTCATATTAATGAATGGATTGAACAAAAAACAAAATCTTTAAACTCTTCAAATAACCTAATATTTGAAATGGATATTGAAGGAGCGGAATACAACTGCTTAAATGCCTTATCAGAAGAAAACTTAAAAAAAATGAACATTATAGTTATTGAGTTTCATTATTTATATAAGTGGCTTCATAAAAACAACTATCAATATTATTTAAATATATTTAAAAAGCTAACCGAATTTCATGATGTTGTTCACATTCATCCAAATGTAATCGGTAGATATAGCAAAGTAAGCAATATATACACTCCAAATGTAATTGAAATTACATTTTATAGAAAAAATTCAAAAATTACTGGCTCTGACAAACCACTTCATTTACCTCATCCACTTGACGCCCCTAACTATCCTCCCTACGCATCTACATATTTATCCAAAAATCCGGCAATAATTTGTAATATTAGAAAAGACATGATCATTCCTGAAAATTGGTTTAACAATAAAAATATTTAGACAGGAAATAAATATTAGATTTTTTTGTAATTTTATTAAATTTTAACTTTTGCAAAATTTTTACTATTTAAATTTATTTGCCCAGCAAGTAAAAAGCTTAAGAAAATAAAAGAAAAAAGTGGTGTGCTTGTTCTAAAAACAGAATCAGTTAATCCAAAAATCATAGCAGCAAGGACTAAAGAGATCAAAATCTTTGATAGATGAACAGAACTTTTATACTTTTTAATTGCTAATAAAAAGATTGAGAAATAAAAAGCCAACATTGAAAACAAACCTGTTAAACCAAAAATACCTAGTGAATCAAAATAATCCGAATGCAAATGAAACCCCATTATTCTGTTAGAAATTCCACTTTTAACGTAGTTATTGAGCTCTTGATAGATAAAGTCTGATCCGCTTCCAAAAATAGGGTCTACTAAAAAGGCAGCTATAGCCAATTTCCAATGAAGCAGCCGTATTCCTATAGAAGTTTCAATAAAAGAAGGAGTAATAGTTGTAGATTTAGATTGGAAATAATATTTAACTACTTCTTCTTGAATCAATCCAAATCTGCTTTGAGTTTGCGGCAAAAGAGAAAGTATAATTAGAGAAAGTATAAAAATTATAGCTAGCGAATATAGTATTTTTTTATTTGCATTATTAAAATAAAAAAATAAATTTAGAGGAATTAATAAAAAAAGTGAAAGTATAGCAATTCTGCAGCCAGAAAGAAAAACTAATATTAAACTAGCAGCAATTGCAAAAATAGCCATTTTATCCTTCAAGATAAATAAAGAATAAAATATAAAACCTAAACAAAATGTTATGCATGCAGCAAAAAGATTAACATTCACATAAACAGTTGGCCTCAAATGCCCATTAAAATATTTATATACGCAAATACAAGCCAGAATAATAACGGTAAAATTTAAATATTTACATAATTTATTGATTGAAAAAGATATATTTGAAGAAATTAATAGTAAAAACAAATAAGGCAAACATCTCGAAGGCCTGTCAATATAACGAGCAGAAGTTTTCCCAAGAGTTACACTAAATGCAATTAAACCAAACCAAATCAAAAAACATAAAATTACCAGCTTTGTATTCCTATCTAAAGAAAAACGAGCAGTACTAGTTATAAATATTATTGTTGAAAGTAATAATGTTGCAACATTAGCAATATGGTATCCTGAGGGAATGAGAAAAAATATCACTAAATAAAAAGGTATGAGATATTTTAAAGCAATCAAGCAGTGAGTATTAAGATATTTTTTTAATTCCATTTTTGCAGACGCCAGTTATGTTTTTCTTGGTCCTTAATAATATATCATTATTTTTTGAAATTTTAGATTGATCATTTATTTTATGGTACAAATGATATGCGTTTGCACCGAATTTTAGCTTTCTCATAACTTTATCTTGCTTATAAAGCCTCATAACAAGCTCACTGTCTTCCATTCCCCAGCCTTCAATATCTTCATTGTAACCATTTACAGATAACAAGTCTTTTTTCCAAAAACTCATATTACAACCTCTAATTCCAGATAATTTCATGTTTTTGTTACTGTAAAGTTTTCTATATATTAAACTATTTATCTTCAAGCTCCTAAACATATTTATTTTATTAGAACAATTAATGAAAAATTGAACCTTATTAAGTTTTAAAGAACTTAGTAATTTTTCTGTTATCAACTTATTTAGTAGAATTCTTGATCCAAAAATCGCGCAATTATTCTTGGAGTACTTACAGTGATCAAATATAAAATTTTTGTCTAAAATAATATCTCCATCAATCTGGATAATATATTCACTTTCACATTTTTCAATACATTTATTTCTAATTTTTGCTAATCTGAATCCCGTATCTTTATGCCAAATATGTTTGATAATTATTTTTTTTTTTGTAAACAATGGTTTTAATTTAAGTATTTTACTTGCAGTCTCTGGGCCAGAACCATCGTCTCCAATTAAAATCTCATGAGGTAGTGAAGTCTGATTCAGCACAGACATTAAACACAATTCAAGAGCCTGAGGCCAGTTATATGTAGATATCATTAAAGCTGTTTTCATGAAAATAATGCTGTTAAGAATTATTATAGCAGAACAACTAATAATAAATTGAAAAATCTTTTTATTTAATGAACTTTTTGATCAATAATTAAAGCTAAAATTAATTGATTACCAAGACTATCCAAGCTTAAAAAGTACAACTACCCCCGCAATAAAAAATAGATAAGAAAAAATCATTAATTTGGTAATTGGCTTTTTGAAAACTATGGCTTGAATAAATGACGTAAAAAGTGGACCCGTTATTGCAATAGCCGACAAACTACTTAAATGACCAACTTTTACTGCGGCCAAATAAAGCAAAAGAGCTATCAAGGTTCCTGCAACACAACTTGCAAAAACTTCAAACTTATCTTTTGAAGAAAGCTTAACAAATTTAGGCAGAAAATTAAAATCAAAGAAAAAGAATAAGATTATATATATGAACATGGCAATTGAGCCGCGATAAAATTGCCCCTCAATCATTGTAACCTCAGGAGAATTTTCAAAACCATACCTAGTAAGTAAAACCCCGGTACTGTCTAAAAGCACTCCAATAACTGCCAGAGCAATCCCGGCCATATTCCATTTTCGATCTATTCTATATTGGTCATAGTTCTGCAAAAATAAACACATAAACATAAATAAGAAGGCAACTATATGAAGGTAGTTAATTTCTTGATCAAGAGTGAGATAAGAAAACACCGCCATAAAAAATGGCTGAATGCCAAAAACTGTTAGCGTTCTTGCTGGCCCAATAGTGGCAAAAGCTTTTAATAAAAAGTAATCACCAATAACAAATCCAACTAAACCACTGACTAAAAAAGAAATTATAGAAGTTGTTGAAATATCATGAAAACCACCCCATAAAAAAACCAAGCCAACTAAAATTGGATAAGTTAAAAAACTCCTCCAGCCATTGGTCCAGATTGAACCAAAGCGAGTACTAAATTTGGAAAAATAAATACTGCTTGAAGCAAAAATAAAAGTTGCCATTAAAGCAAGCAATAGACTTTGGTGACTTGGATCCATAATAAATTCACTATTGTGTAATCTAAAAAAAATAGGATAGCAATCAAAAAGACGCTATAAATCAAAACTAAATAATCCACAAAGTTATCGAAAAAATAATGAAAAACCTGAAAAGCTTAAATCTATTTAATTTTTAACAATATAATCTACTCTAACTGAGCCATAACTTCTTCAGGAGTAACAACCGAAGTTCCAAGCTTTCTAACTGCCACTGAAGCAACTAAGTTTGCGAAATTTGCATTATCAGCCTGACTTAAGCCCAGAACAGTACCAATCGCAATACTGGCCCTTACTGTATCCCCGCAACCAACAGCATCAACTACATCAACAGATTTAGTTGATTGATGAAAAAAGCCATTTTCACCAAATCCTGCTATCCCTTTTTCACCAAGAGTTACCATTAGATTTTTGCAATTAAGCTTATCGTAAAGCTCTTTTGTGCTATTTTGAAGTTGGTTGGTATTAAAATTTGGACATACTTGCCTAGCCTCAAGTTCATTTGGAATTATTAAGTCTGCATCAGCATATAATTCAATATTTTCTGGCTTCATATCAACAATTACTGGTTTATTTTTTTCTTTAAAAATTTTAATTATTTCTGAAGTTAACTTTGGAGTAAAAAATCCTTTGGCATAATCACTAATAACCACTGCGTCTAGTTTGGCGGCAAAACTTTTGATTTTTTCAATAAGATTTTGAGCTAAATCATCATTCATTGGTGTAGTACTTTCCTCATCTCTTCGAAGCAAATATTGTTTATCAACATAAATTCTGCTTTTGGTAGTGGTAGGTCTTTCACTGTCAGTTAAAACACATGGTTCAATCTTGGTAGTTTTAATAATTTTATCAATGGTTACAGCATTGCCATCATCGCCAACCAAGCCAGCCAGCGCTACTTGGCAACCAAGTTTTTCTAGATTCATTGCTACATTCCCTGCACCACCTAGAGTTTTTATCATCTGGACAGCATGATAAGCACGTTTGCCTGTTTTCTCGCTGGGTATTTCTTTGCTATTTTTTGTTTCACAAAACTCATAAATATCCAACATTAGATCACCACAAACCAATATTTTAATATCTTTTGCTTTTTTTAATATTTCAGCTGTTTCCATAACTAAGCTAGAATAGCCTAATAGTTAATCCTGCTAAACCAAAAACTGCAGAATTTTTGGATATATGAGACCTAACTCCTAAATGAAATCCAAAGCTAGAAGAAAGAAAATACCAAGCACGAACCCCAACTAAAGCTCCTACATTTTGATATTGTGCTTGCTCATACTCAACATCAAATATAGCTGCATTTGTAGTTAAGAAGTTTGCTAGCCTAAAACTTGCACCAACCTCAACAGTAACAAGCCTTCTTCCATTATTAGCCATGTTGCCATACCTTAAAAAAGTCTGAAGTACTTGGTAGCTAGATTCTAAAGAAGAGGTACCAGCATTTATAACCTCCCCAGTCCATAGATGATAACCAACTCCCAGTTCAAATCTTGGCTGAAATTCCAGCTTTGGGTCAATTCTAGTCAAGGCATAGGTTAAAGTCCCGCCATAGCCCAAATTATGCCCAGCAGTACCATATCCACCACTACCTTCAAATGATAATTTACCTGCGTGTCTTAAGTTAGAATTTCGTAATTTTGAAACCCATGACTTTGGCACCCATCCCTTGTCACCTGTAGAAAGCACGTCTATTTTTACCCATTGGCCATTTATACTCTTTTTTAAAACACTAATTTCTTCTAATTTCTGAACCAGTCCTTTTCTAAGGGCTAACTTGTCTGCGGATTCATATAATCTGCCAGATCTTGTTGCTTGATAAGAAAATAAATCTTGATCACTAAAATTTTCCAGCTCACCTCTTCTGGCTTTAACTACATTTCTCTTTTCAATACTCTTGCGCCTGATATAGGTTTTTCTGTTTGGAGTAAATAATTTTTTAACTGCCCAACCTTGAAAATCTCCCTGAGAAACCAGCACCCAATTTTTTCCCTTACTAAATTTTAAAAACTTATACCTTTCATTGGCTGAAAAATAATCAACAATAGATGCTTTTGTTGAAGGCTGTGTATAGAATTTTCCCCTACTTAATGAGTAAACATATTTTATCTTTTTAGTTTTTGATTGAGCAAATCCTTCTTGAGATATAAATAAACTCATAAAAAAAATAAATATAAAAAATAAATTTCCAAATAGCTTCATTTGCTTTACTCCTGAAATAAAATTAAACCTTCTCTTAGGTATATCATATCTTTTTCTTTTTACAGTTTTCAAATACATCTCATCTTGATTAAACAATGGGTGTAAACCAATTTGTGGATAATTTTTTAATAATTCATCCATTAAAGCCTTAACCTTAGTATTAAAAGCTTTTGGGGTAGGACCATGATAAATATGAGGAGAAGGAAACCTTCTTAAGTCGCCCCGAAGTGTTGGATGCAAATGATATAATTCATGCACTAAAGTCTCAATTCTTTCCAACTTGGTAAGCCTGAAAAATCTTGGCACTAATACGGTCATTAAATATTTTGCCTCGGGAAAATCTTTATGAATGTGCTGACATTCGTAAGTATAAAATCCAGGAAACGAGTTAAACTTCCCTCGCCTATTTGGCTTGCCACCCACATATCTCAATGGAACCACATAAGCCCAAATCCCGTTTTTTGATTTACCTCTTGATCCCCCAATAGATAAAGCTATAAATTTTGGGTCAAAATGCTTAAACTCACTTATGTTTTCACATATTAAACTCAACAACATTAAAAATTGTGAATTTAAACTCATATAGATTAAATACTAGCAAAAAATAAACATCTCGAACATTTTACTGAGAATTGGATCTACAGCGCAGCAAGCAATCAAAATCAAAGCCCCTTTTCTCGTCAGTATTTAAGATAATCTTAAATAAATTTTGTAAAGATTTAGTTAATTTTAAAAAAAATTTAAATTATTAACCAAAGCTTTTTACCGCCTACCAACCAAAACATCTATAATGGTTTTAGTTACACAATGATTAGCATGAATAAAAAGAAACAAAAAAAACCAGGGAGGTTAATATGAGTACTGCAATTAAGCTAGCAAGCATAGAAGTTAACCCCATTACAGAGCAAAATAATATCTCAAATAAAGTAAAAATCGAACCAGTTTATCAATTACTTGAGGATTGCGAGATTTTAATTATAGAGGACGAGATTATTAGTTCTGCACTAATTGAAAGATACCTAAAAGATATAAAGAAAAACCAAAGTCATCTAGGCCTACCTCAAGAAGTTAATAACTATAAAATAAAAACCTTAAACAATGGATGGGAATTATTGCGACGAGATTTATCTAATGTAAAAGTTGCTATTATTGATATACTTCTACCTCAAATTACTGGGGTAGACCTAATAAAAGACTTTAGAGAAAGATATCCTAATATGGGAATAATACCTGTATCTGGAATGGCCACAGAACCAATGAAAAGAAAATTAAACAATGTTCTGCCAGAGGGCTTTAACCTTATTGACAAACCACTGAGAAAAGAAAGTTTCTATAGCGCCTTTTCCAAGGCAATTGATTTCAACCAGCAGCCACAGCCAGCGCAAAAAGTTTCACTAGTAGTTCATGAAGAAGAACCAGGTGAAAAATTATGGACTGAAGTACATTCAAATCCAAATATAAAAATCCCCACGTTAAAACGCAAAAAGCTGGTAAATAAAAGAAGCAAAGAAAAGGATATTGAAGACTAAAGACATTAGAGGCTTGCACCCTAGCAAGCTTCTATTATTAGGGTTTTTTGTTTACGTGTAGTAGTTTTAAATAATTATATTAACAATATTAAAATCTAATTCCTAAATTTAAACTACCGAGCATTTGAATTTCTCCAGTCCAAGGATCCTCCAATGGATTGATAACATACTTAACTCCAACTCCACCATACCAGGATTGGTTGAACGAATACCACAAACTACCACCTACAAAGTAACCAATAGTGCCCTTGTTATAGGGAACTTCTACTGCCTCAACTCCTGGGGCATCTGCCAAAGGAACTACCACTCGAACACTAGGAACGGAGTAAAAGAATCCTGCCTCAGGACCAATGTTTATTCTATTAAACACAAACAAATAACGAAGAGAAAGGCCTGCATCAAGCTTAATAGAATTTTCAACTTCAAGTGTGGAACTTAAATCATCTAAGAAATCCTCAAACTCTAACCATTTCATAGAAAAATTAAATCCCAGCTCGACACGATCACGTCTTGACCTAAATAAGTCGTAATAAAGACCCAATTTAAAACCATACAAACTTCCCGTCTCTTCAAATGCTCTTTTTGCATTTATATTTCCGTAAAATCCGCCAAATTCAAAAGAAAATGGACGCTGATTATAATCTAGTATTGGCCCTTTTGCCTCTTCTTCTTCAAACTCTCGATCAAAAATATTATCTTCATTATAATCTTCTTCCATTGCTTCAGAGCCTGAATCAAAATCTTGCTGGTAATCTAGAGATTCTTCCATGCTCTCAACTTTTTTTACTAAGCTAGCTTTTCTTCTACTAATAAAACCTTCAAGGTCTGATATCTGTACTTGGTAAAACTTCTTTTTTGGGCTGTATCCCAAATAATCTATAATTTCCCCAGCATTTAATTGTGATAGTTTTTTTGCTGTGGCTCTTTTAGGCGTGGAATACAAATATGTTGGCTCATTAACCCTAACTTTGTACTCCTGAGAAAAGCCAATTAAAGAAACAAATAATAGAGAATAAATCCCAAAGAATCTAAAATTAATCATATATACTTTATTATCTATTAATAATCATGAATTAGAAACCATTTCATCCTTATTTGCTGACAACGGAATGACTACAATTTTGATTCTAAGGGTACAATATTACGCCTAGAGTCACTTGGCTACTGGCATAATTTTGGCCTTTGACATTCTAGTAAAAAATCCTTAAATTCATTGGGACTTAGCTTTAATAAATTCAAAATTTATTAAGCTCAAGGAAGGTAAAAAAAGTAACTATTAAATGAATCATTCTAAACCAAACAACGTATCAAAAGAGGTAAAAAAAGCAATTAACTCTAGTATCCCTAAGGCCCCAAAAACTAATAAATTCATGTTCGAAGATGAATTTGAAGTAGAAGAAAAAACAGCAGACTCAGAATTTGAAAAAATGATGAAGTCTACTTCTTCAGAGGAGCAGCAAACTTTTACCAGAGGGCAGTTAGTTGAAGGAAACGTTGTATCTATTACTACAGAAAAGATTCTTGTTGATGTTGGCCATAAAAGCGAAGGCCAAATTAATACTGATGAATTTAAAAGTGAAGATGGCACATTAGAAATCGCTGTTGGCGATAGCATTGAAGCAGCCGTTGTGGTTTTCAATTCTGCTACTGGAAATTTAATTCTCTCCAAAGATAGAGCTGAATCTGCAAGAGCTTGGCAAGAAATTTCTCTTGCTTGTGAGCAGGAACAAATTATTGAAGGCAAAGTTACTGGAACCACCAAGGGTGGACTGAATGTAAATATCGGGGTAAATGCATTTTTACCTTCAAGCCAAATTGACGTTAGACCTGTTCAAGACATGGAACAATATATTGGAAAATCTCTAAGATGTAGAGTTATAAAATTCAACAGAAAAAGAGGCAACATTGTACTATCAAGCAGAGTTGTTTTGGAAGGCGAAAGAGAACAAATTAAGGACTCTACCTTAGAACAACTAAAAGTTGGAGCCACTGTTCGCGGAACAGTTAAAACTTTAACTCCATATGGGGCTTTTGTTGATCTTGGCGGAATAGACGGACTTCTTCATGTAACTGATTTAAGTTGGGGCAGAGTAAAGCACCCACAAGATATTTTAACTATTGGCCAAGAAGTAAATGTTAGAGTTTTAAAATTTGATAAAGAGACTGAAAAAGTTTCATTAGGGCTTAAGCAAACTCAAGAAGATCCATGGATTGAAGTTCCATTAAAATTCCCAATTGGTTCAAGAATCAAAGGAAAAATTGTTAGCCTTACAGACTACGGTGCATTTGTTGAAATTGAACCAGGAGTTGAAGGACTAGTTCACGTATCAGAAATGAGTTGGACCGAAAAAGTTAGAGATCCAAAAAAACTTTTCACTGCTGAACAAGAAGTTGAATCAGTTGTTTTAGACATCGATACTGAATCTAGAAGAATAAGCTTAGGAATTAAACAAATTCAACCAAATCCTTGGAATGAATTATCAAATGAATTCCCAATTGGAAGCCATGTAACTGGTAAAATTAAAAAAATTACAGACTTTGGAATTTTCGTTGGAGTTAAAGAAGGTATTGATGGACTAGTTCATATTTCTGAACTTAGTTGGGATCAAAAAATATCTAATCCTGGCGATTTATACCAAGAAGGACAAGATGTTACTGCAAAAGTTATCTCTATAGATAAAGCAGCCGAAAGATTTTCACTATCAATAAAAGGAATGAGTGACGATCCTTGGGTTATTCTAGCTAGTAAATATAAAGTTGGATCATTAACCAATGTTAAAGTAACTAGAATGACTAGCTTTGGAGTTTTTGTTCAAATCGAACCTGGACTTGAGGGCATGATTCACGTTTCTGAGTTATCTGAAGAGCGTATTTCACACCCAGAAGTAATTACTAAAATTGATGAAACTCTTGAAGCTGTAATCACTAACTTAGATCTTAACTCAAAAAAAATCAGTCTTTCTGTAACCGCTCTTAAGCATGCAGAAGAAAGAAAAAATATTGAGTCTTTCAATGCATCTCAAGGATCATCTTCTACTTCCCTTGGAGATTCGCTAAATCCTGAGTTAGCAGAGAAACTAGGCCTACTTAATAAGAAATAGTTTTTTAAAAGAATAATAGGTGATTTTCTTTGTTGCCCTTTGATCATGTATCCACATACACTCACTCATTGCGCCTCGAAAACCCCTCTATTATTCTTTTAAAATAAATTTACACTACATCTATATTTAGGTGATTTTCTTTGTTGCCCTTTGATCATGTATCTACATACACTCACTCATTGCGCCTCGAAAACCCCTCTATTATTCTTTTAAAATAAATTTTTATTACATCTATATTTAGGTGATTTTCTTTGTTGCCCTTTGATCATGTATCCACATACTAAAAATAAATTCGACTGAATTAATTTTTATTGTTAGAAAAGCACTTATGAGCACTAAAAGATCTAGCCTTTTTTGGATTGTAGTTTTATTGATTGTTGGTTTTTTTACTATCTGCGCACTGGGAATAATTGGCACCACTGCAATGGTAAAATCACTAACCTCTAGCAAGGGCTCAAGTTTCAGCGGCAAAAACGGTAACATCGCTATTGTTGAATTAAACGATGTAATCATGGACTCCTACCATGTAAACAAGACTCTAGAAAAAGCATTTAATGACAATAGTATAAAAGCAATTGTCTTAAGAATAAGTTCACCGGGAGGAGCAGTTGGCCCTTCTCAAGAAATCTATGAATTTGTTAAAGAAATAAATGAAAAAAAGCCGGTTATTTGCTCTCTTGCCGATGTTGCTGCAAGTGGTGGATATTATATAGCAAGTGCTTGTAGAAAAATAGTTGCCAACCCTGGAACAATGACAGGCTCCATTGGCGTAGTAATGCATTTTATGAATACCAAAGAATTAGTTTCTTGGTTAAAACTTAAACCTTTCTTAATTAAAGCTGGCAAAAGAAAAGATATTGGCAACCCATACAGAGACATGACTGAACAGGAAAAAACTTTTCTCCAAGAAATGATAACTCAAGTTCATGATCAATTTAAAAAAGCAGTTTCTGAGGGGAGAAAAATTTCTATGGATATAATGAATGAAATTGGAGATGGAAGAATCTTAAATGGTGAAGAAGCTAAAAAACTAAATTTAGTTGATGCTCTTGGTGGTGAAAGAGCCGCTATAAGGTTAGCAGCTGAGGCTGCTGGAATTACTGGGAAGCCAAAAGCCGTGAGACCAAATAGATACAACAACAGAATAGAGAGATTTCTAAACCAAGAAAGTAAGAATGATAATTCAATTAATTCTTTGGTAAAATCGCTACCAATTTATCAAAACTTAGCCTTAAAGCCGGGGCAAATATATTATTTATCTCCACTTTTTATAAATGGTAATATGTAGTGAAAAAAATATGGGCTCCTTGGAGGATGGAATACATCCTAAAAGAAAAAAAAGCGGCCAAAAGCAATAATCCATTTGTGGAATTAGCTGGTGAAAAGCCAAGCGAAGAAAATTTAGTACTTTATAATAACTCAAAATGCATGGCCGTACTCAACAAATTTCCATATAACAATGGGCATACTTTAGTATTACCAACAAAGGAAATTTCCAATGTTGAAGAAATCGAACCAAGTCTTTGGATAGAGTTATCAACATTATTAAAAACATCTATCGAAGTTGTTAAAACAGCCATGAATTGCCATGGAATCAATGTGGGCTTAAACCTTGGCAGTAAGGCTGGAGCAGGAATTCCTGAGCACCTACACTGGCACATAGTGCCTAGATGGGATGGAGACACAAACTTCATGCCGGTAATTGCTGAAACCAAGTGCCTTCCTAAACATATTTTAACTACTTATAGAGAGTTAAAACCATTTTTTGACAAAATTTAACCACAAATTATTGTAGATTTATTATAATAAAGAAAGCACTTATGAAACATTTAAAAAACTTTTTATTTTTCTTCTTATTCATCGGCCTTATATTTTTAATTGTCACAATTATTTCTTATAACAAAGAACCAATAAGTCTAACTCTTTTTAACTACGTCTCAAATCCAATTCCTAAATGGGCATTGATTCTGATAACTTTTGCTTTTGGTGCAATATTTTCGGCAATCTTTTTCGTGATTGATTTAATTGTTTTAGAGACAAAAAATATTCGCCTAAAAATGAATGTTTCAAAAATGGAAAAAAAAGTCAACAAACTTGAAGTTTCAAGTGATTCAGAAATTAAAATAAATAATCCTATCGACACAAAAAAACTAAATGACTCTTAATAAAATAACTATATGAAGCAGTCCCTAGAAGAAGATATAATTACTGCTTGGGCATTTATGCCTAATTCAATTGATAAAGACACTAACCTTGACTTAGCAATTGATAACTTTAGATCTTGGAGTAATCAGCTAAATGCAAATTCTTTTGATTTAGTTATGATGGGATACCGCTACTCATCGCTCTTCAATCAATATTTAATCCACTTTAACTCTGGAGAAATTAAACCAAAATCCTTGATTGATTTATGGTTAATATTTTTCTCAGCATCACTTAGTAGAGATAGAATAAAAGATCCAAGCTTTGGTAACTTAATAGTTGAGATATCAAAAACTAAGCTAGGAGAAAAAACTACCTCTCTTACTAATGCCTTTGTTAGATCTATAGAAAAAAATAGAGAGTTAATTGATCAACTTTTAGATGATCCAAAAACCATCCTTAGTGAAAGCTTTATAAATCAAAACATTATCCCTGACCCTAAAAGCCTAAGCAAAAGTATTTTATCAAGACCAGTTCCTGGCATACAAGGATTTGATAAAGACTTAAATCATATTACCTTAGATATTTCAGAATTATCAGAAATATCTAATTTCCAAGCAATGAATATTGGATCATTTAACTTTTCATCATGGAGTATTGAAAAAATTTTTAACTACATTAAAAAGAATGATCTTAAAGAAATATCCCTACTAGATGCTTGTGCTGCTCCAGGAGCTAAATTAATTAAAAGTTATTTAGACATTAAATCTAAGTTTACAATATCAAAATGCACAGCCACAGAAGCAAAAAATAAAAGGTTTAAGATATTAAATGAAAACCTTAAAAATTGGAGCCTAGAAAACAATATTGATACCGAAATTTATACCTGGGGAAAAAATCATGAAAATCCAGCAATGAAAAATTCATTCAATGTTATTTTAGCTGACTTACCTTGCTCTGGCAGCGGTACAGTCCAAACTAGACCAGATATACTAAATAAGAATTTAGACTACCCACAAACTAAAAAACTAGTTCAACTTCAGACAGACATTGTTAATGAACTTATAAATACATTTCACAACTCTTTGTTTCTCTTTTCAATTTGCTCTATGAATAAATTTGAAATAAACAATCTAAATAATTTATTAGCTATTAAGCCTAGCTTTCAATCTACGTTAGTAGAACATAAAACCACAGACATAATCACTGGTTGGGAATATTGCAATTAATCCTAAAAATACTAAGCGATATATAATTTTTTTGGATCTATCTCAAAACCTATTACAGAAACATCACCTTTAAAGGAACTTTTTTTTTGATGTTCATTTGCATTTAACATAAAATCATTAATATCCGAAAGTAAATTTTCCTTGGGGGTCCAATTCTCTGGAAATGCATTTAAAATAAAATTATTAAGAGAGCTAGACTCAAACCAAGAATTGCCAAACATTAACACTCTAGAACCTGGACTCAACTGTGTATTAATTTTATGCATTTCATTTATTGATTCGGCAGTATAATTTTCACAAGGCAACAAATAATTCTCCATTTCCTTGGTCTCGTCAAACTTAGGAAATTTAATCGAAAACTTCTCTCTCTCACCCTCGTAAACCATTGGTAAGGGAAAGCCTTTATTTAAAATATTTAATGTTAATGTTTTAAGGTCTAATTTTGAAACTTGAAGTCTAAACGGCTTTTTGGTCTTAGCTTCAACTAAGCCATTAATCAAAACAGAAACTAATTCTTTTGGAGTAATTAAATTATTTAATAGACTTTTTTGAATTTTATTTTGAAACAAGACATCCATTAACACAGAACTTAAACCAAAGCTCCCAGTCATTGAGCGATAAAACCAAATTGATTTTTTATCTTTGCTGGAATAAATATTATAGCTTTCAACTCTAAAATCATTTGAGCTTTGATACTTAGAAAAACAGGTTAAACCATTAATATTACAAGCCTGATCAGGGGTTAAAGCCTTTTGTAAACTTTTTGCCACCATTAAATTAGTATCTATACTTTCATTTAGCTGAATAATTTTTTCCTCTAAAATTTGAAGCTTGTCTTTTAACTGTTCTATATCCACAATTATATTTTACACAAACAATATTGAAAAAAAACAGTTAAGAAGTATTTATTTTACAAATTCATTTTCAAGAACATATTTATATTTTTTTTGTGTTTCCAAAAAACTTTTATGTAAAGTGAAAATCCTGTTGCCAAAATAATTATTAATTTTAGAACCAAAATTTTGATGGGCCAAATAGAGAACAACTAAGTTTCTATAAGCATATTCGCTCATATAATTAGAAATTAACATAGGATGAATACTTGAACTTTCCTTATCTTTTCTTATGTGTTTAAGCTTTGAATCAAAATATTTTATATCCATAGGTAATCCATTGCTAATCTCAATATCATCCATGACCATTTTGTCATGAGAAGTCCCATGCAGCATCAAAGCCACTTCTTTAGCACCCCAGACAATACCATTTACAGCATCTACTGAATTAACTGGTGAAACTCCCACAAAATTTAGAAAATCTACTGATCCTGCCAAAATTCCAATTCCAAATGGAAGCAAGTAGCTTAAACTTGAAACCATTCTAGCCCCAGTTTCAGTATAAATATCATGTTTTTTTTCATAATCATTAGTGCTGATATATTCAATTACTCCTACTGAAAACTCGGCAGCGACTGTAATTGCTACTAATGTTTGTAATAATTTACCGCTTTTAGAAAACTCTTTAGTTTTTGTAACAAATTTGTTTGAGCTAATTTTACCCAACAGACTTCCTTGGCCGCCAGCATTTTTTAATAATTCAGCTGTTTTTGACATAGACTTCATAAATTCTAATTTGCTTCCCATATTTGTAACTGCGCTAACAATTTTACCAGTAAGTACATTATTTTTAGAAACTGTTAATAAAAATCTCGATAAATCTGAAATTAAAGCCTTAGAAAAAACTAAAGCATGCTTTGATTGTGACAAGGCTTTTTTAAACTTCAGCACATCTGGAGATGTCTTTAACATCATAGATATAAATTGAAAAACTCGTAACCTATCTAAGGAACTACCACCAATGAAGGAAACAAAATATAGGGCGTTTCTTTTTCCTCCATCTATTGATTCTAGCAATAACTCACTTTGAAAGGGCTTTGACGAATCTTCAAGAGTTAAAAATTGTTGAAAATTAATTTTAGACTCTAAACTTTTTGCATCTGCTGAAGTAATTATATAATTTAATTCTTTTAAATAACTTAGCGTTTCATTTAATTCATCTTTTTCTAAATCAACTTCAGCTACTTTTATTTTTATTTTAACCTCTTTTAAAAAATCTTGAATTTGAGGATCTAAGGCGGCCAAACCAGGCTCTACTATTGCAGAAAGCAATAATGATTGAGGTAAAAACCTTTGCTTTAAACGATATTTTCGTATTTTTTCATGCTTTTCGATTAAATCCTCTACCACAGGGCTTATTTCATCCATTGAAATCCCAAATAAGGAATCAAGCAAAGAAGAGGAAATATCTCCTTTATTTAAAACCTCATGATAACCATTTTTTAACGCCACTGGCGAAATCCTATAATCATCTCTTTGTGAAGATTTACCTGTGTAACTAGAACTGCTTGTGTTGCTATCTTCTAAATCTTCTTTATAGCCTCTTTTAGTGTTATTTAAATTCTGATTATCTAAAGAATAAATATCAAAAGAATATGCTGAGCGAGGCGGGTAAATTATTTCTATATCCTCTTCAAATCCTGGAAATAAAAAGGTTTTAATTAAATCTTCAACAAATAATATTTCACTATCGTTAGACAAATTAACTATTGGCCTAAACTCCATTAAAAGCTCATTTAATATATATTGAGTCTCAATAAATGGCCTGACTAAATATCTTACTTTTCTTAATGAGTTACCTAAAGACACTCTAGGCCCATACCACTTAACTTGCTTAATAATTTTATTAAGCTTCTTTTTTTGAGAACTACTAAAATTACCTTTATAATTTTTTTGTAAATCTCTTAAAGCTTCATAGGCAATATTCCAGCATGTATGATTTTCTAATAAAGTTCTTACCTTATACAATCTAGCAAGTGGTGAATCGTATAACCTAGCATTAACTTCTAGACTTTCAGAACTTTCGCTTAATACGCTAGGCTCACAGTCGGTTGCCTGCAAAGCTGCATAAGAAGTGAAAAAACCAACAACAAACAACGCTCTAATTAAAATTATTTTCAAATAATACCCCCCGGTTTAATAAAAATTTTTTATTATTCTTAGGAATATAATACTTAGTTTTAATTAATTCTCAACTTAAGAATTATTAGATTTCTATAATGGTTTGATTTTTACGCAGTATTTAAATAATTTTTCTATATTTGCATCATTAAAGTTCATATTTACCTTCTTTTTTTTTTAATTAAAAGAAGGTAAATATATTATTTATTAATTTACACCTACAGAATTGAATTCTGAACCGTTAACTTCAAATACATCACACTGAAGCATTTGCTGTAAACCAAAAGCAGATCGGCCAGATATATTTGGAGTCCGAATTTGCAGACTACCACTCATGCCACCATAACCATTACTGACTGGAATACTTGACCAACTATTAATTGGCTCCTTACAACAAAGAGTTACACTATTAACTGCTTGATTAGAATTAACTAAATTATGCAGCTGAGTTACTCCGCTTGAAACACCTAAACTATTTATAGATATAGCATTAACACTTATCGAGTAAATTACTTGAGGAGCTGTAGAATCTTTAAGAATAAATTCATCAACATTAACTCCGTTATCAGAATAATCAATATCAGTTACATCATTAAATGATTTACAGTAACAAGGTCCACCATTACAAGCAGTGTCTGAATTACCAATCGGCGCTCCACTATCGTTGCCAAGAGACACATTAGTACTACATAAGTTAACAGGATCGCCAGCAACTATTTTTCTCATAGACTGCTCGTCATATTCAATTGTTGAAAGATCATTTTGATACTCTTGTAACCTAAAGATAACTTCTCCATTCATATTACTAGGAATTGTAAAATTAACTGAGTAGTCACCCGCTCCTTCAGCCAATGTCATTGCCTGATTAGTGCCTGATGTACCGCAAGTTTGAAAAGTAGTGTCATAACACCATGTTTGACCATTGTCTACACTCCATTGAACATAGAAACCTAAAGAGTTTTCTTCCCATCCAGTTGACCAACTGTAATTTAAATCTTGACCATTAGATGAATTTGCACACACTTCCATCAACCCTACTGCAGATGGTAAACCAACATAACCAAAATTGTTTTCTTCGCTACCTGATGCGGCTAAGCTTGGAATAACAATTGTATCATTTGCAGGACAACTACTTACTGAACCAGAACTAGAAGCATTTGTAGTAATTTCATTTTGCATGCTAGCAGGAATATCACATCTATTTACAACTACTGAATAATTAACACCTATGTTGTGAACACACTTAAAATCATAGAATCCTAATGAATTAGTCAATACTGAATCAATTTGAAGTCCCGATGGGCCTAATAATCTAACTTCAATATTACCTAATCCAAAAGTAGATAAGTTTTCATTATTAGTATCTCCATCCCTACTTGTATCATTCCAAACTGTTCCTTTTATACAGGCAACTTGAGGAGGAGGAATAACAAAGAGTAATGAGCTTTGATCTTGCTGATCCGTATTAATATTATGAGCAGCAATACAAGCATTACCAGCTTGAGTAGCCTGTATTGATAAAGTTCCAGCACTATTTCTAGTTAAGTTAGTAAAAACTACACTTCCATTAGTACATGGCTTAGCACTTTGACCAGAGATAGCTGGACTAAGACTTACGTTACCTGCACCAGTAGTACAAGTAAATGTTGCAGAAACTGGATCATTTACTTCAGGTAAATTATTAGATGTTATTGATTGCGAATTACTATTTGTCCACCCTGCAAATACTACATCTGCTGTTGAAGATGTACTAATATTTAAACTATCTCCTCCTTGCAATGGCACAGAAACATAATCATCACCCGCAACTGTTTGCCTAACAATTAGATCAAAGTTAGTTGGAGATAGAACTGTTGAATTAAAACTAATTACTGCAGAGCCATTTGAACAACTTCCACTGCCAACTATGTTTGCTGCTGACACACTATTATTATAAACTTTTATAACTGCTCCATTATAACAAGAGCTAACAGTAACTTCAGGATTACTTCCGCAAGTGCCAACAGACGTAAATGATGATGGCTTTGGTATAAACTTTAAAGAACCCTCATCTTGGTCATCAGCACTAGCATTATGAGCTGCAATACAAGCATTACCAGCTTGAGTTGCTTCAATTGTAATCTCTTCAGCTGCCGTGGCAGTTATTCCAGAAAAAGTTACACTTCCATTAGTACAAGGCTTAGCAGCAATACTTTGCCCTGTTGAAAGAGCGTGAATACTCACATCGCCTGCACCAGTAGTACAAGTAAATGTTGCATTTACTTGATCATTTACTTCAGGTAAATTATTAGGTGTTATTGATTGCGAATTACTATTTGTCCACCCTGTAAATACTACATCTGCTGTTGAAGATGTACTAATTTCATGAGTAATAGTTGCTGGAGTAGAATTATATATTACACCACCATTTGGCATTTGCTGAGTAGCCGCATAAATATGAGTATCGACACTATTTAAAGAAGCAGAATTAAGTGAAATAGCTGGATTACCAGCGGTTGTACATTCAACATCACGTAGAAAATTTCCAGCACTTACTGAATTCTTATAGATTTTAATAGTTGCTCCAGGATGACAAGAGCTAACAGTAGCTGTTTGAACTCCATTACAAGTACCATCAACTTTAAAAGTTAAAGGTGCAGGGTTGAAACCAATATTGCAACTAACAGTTTCTTTTACTTCACAATTGCCATTATGTGTAGCAGTAAATTCAGTATTAATACCCATGTCTCCAGTAATTTCAAAACTTGTATTTACAGTTGATTCACATGAACCAGTATGCAAATTGTTTGCACCATTATTAACTTCTAAATTAGTTCCCGCTGGGATACCTCCACAGTTAACCTGTACAGATGCATTCGCATCTCCTTCAGCATGTGAACAAGAAACTAAACTATTTAGAGTTGCTTGGCTTGGAAAAGTAGGAACTGGATCTAAAGGATTATCTACTGTATTACTACAGAAATTTTCTGTACCATTACTTCCATCAAAAAGTAGTCCAAACATTTTAGGACAAAATTGGTATTTCACGTTGTATTCATAATTATCTAATTTAGGATGAGATAGAGGTATAGTTAATTTATTATTATCACAGGCAATATCTTGAAAATCTTCAATTATTAATTGTACAATCTCTGATCCATTTTCATTTTTAACTTTTAATATTAAATCTTTAGTTATTACTTCATTACATCCAGTTAGAACAATTTCTGATTTATCTTCAGTACAATCAGGATCTATAGTTAAATTTAAACTTGGTCCATCTCCAGCACTTGGAGTGATTGGCAGAGTTACATTTTCACTAGCTGCAACACATGCATTATTTGCTTGCGAAGCAACTAACTGAACAGGAACATTTAGATCACCAACACTTACTCCTGTAAAAGTAAATTTACTACCTGAACAGGCTAAAGATCCTGCTTGAGAATGAGCAGCTCCATCAACTAATAATGAAACATCACCGGCGTTATCGTCACAACTAATCTCTATTGATTGACTTGAATTTGGCAAAGGAGAAGCGTTTACAGAATTTGCAAAAGCTACAACAGCTGTACTAGTTGTAATAACAGGAGGAAGATTTGCTGTAGTTGAAGTCGTAACTCCATTAAAAGTTTGAGTTATTACATAATCATTTGGATTATTTGGTAATAAATTCCCAAGCAAATGAGTATCTTCAGCAGAACAGTCTTCATCATAAACCGGCGTCCCACTTGCACTACTTCCAGCATAAATCTTGACTCTTGAACCAGGTTGACACGAATTTATTGTAATTATATTACTTGAATTATCACCACAACTACCAGCTATAGAAGTTGCTAAAGGAATTCTATCTAAAGCAATACTACAATTTTTTGTTTCTTTTATTTCACAACTTCCATTATGTGTAGCCGTAAACTCTACAGCAATATTATCTAAATCATCAACTAAAAGCTGATTATATTCTACTGCAGAACTACATGCCCCAGTATATAAAGAAGTTGACCCATTAGTTATATCTAAATTAGTTCCGGAAGGAAGACCATTACAACCTATGTTAACTACTCCATTTAGTTCTTCTTGAGTACAAGAAACTAAATTATCCAAATTTGGAAATGTAGGAGCTGGGTCTAAAGGATTATCCACTGTATTACTACAGAAATTTTCTGTACCATTACTTCCATCAAAAAGTAGTCCAAACATTTTAGGACAAAATTGGTATTTCACGTTGTATTCATAATTATCTAATTTAGGATGAGATAGAGGTATAGTTAATTTATTATTATCACAGGCAATATCTTGAAAATCTTCAATTATTAATTGTACAATCTCTGATCCATTTTCATTTTTAACTTTTAATATTAAATCTTTAGTTATTACTTCATTACATCCAGTTAGAACAATTTCTGATTTATCTTCAGTACAATCAGGATCTATAGTTAAATTTAAACTTGGTCCATCTCCAGCACTTGGAGTGATTGGCAGAGTTACATTTTCACTAGCTGCAACACATGCATTATTTGCTTGCGAAGCAACTAACTGAACAGGAACATTTAGATCACCAACACTTACTCCTGTAAAAGTAAATTTACTACCTGAACAGGCTAAAGATCCTGCTTGAGAATGAGCAGCTCCATCAACTAATAATGAAACATCACCGGCGTTATCGTCACAACTAATCTCTATTGATTGACTTGAATTTGGCAAAGGAGAAGCGTTTACAGAATTTGCAAAACTTACAACAGCTGTACTAGTTGTAATAACAGGAGGAAGATTTGCTGTAGTTGAAGTCGTAACTCCATTATAAGTTTGAGTTATTACATAATCATTTGGATTATTTGGTAATAAATTCCCAAGATCAAAAGTATCTCCAGCAGAACATCCTTCATCATATACCGGCGTCCCACTTGCAGATGTTCCAGTATATATTTTTATTGTTGAACCATCTTGACATGAGGTTATTGTAATTTTATTTGAATCATCATCACCACATACACCAGCTATAGTTGTTTCCAAAGGATTAGTTGGCATTGGGTAGCCAAAGTCTACATTAGTTATATTTGTTGATACAGTTTGAAATGGTACTGTATAAGTATCGTCTAAATCTCCATTAAGATCATAACTATTAGTTAAATGTCCTGCTGGATCTGTTGGTACATTTACCAAATAACCGCTTGAGTTTGCTTGATCTAAATTTTCAAAACAGTAATATCCACTTGAATCAGTAGTTGCTGTTTGAGCAACAGTATTTCCTAGTACATCAGTACCAGCTAAAGTTACTTGAATCCCAGATAGTAATACATCTGAACTTGTTAATGGCCCATTTCCTACTGGATTCACATCAGTGAATACATGACCACATAATTTTCCTAATTCTCTTGGCATTGGATAACCAAAATCTACATTAGTTATATTTGTTGATACCACTTGAAATGGCACTGTATATGTATCGTCTAAATCTCCATTAAGATCATAACTATTCGTTAAATGTCCTGCTGGATCTGTTGGTACATTTACCACATAACCATTTGGATCTGCTTGATCTAAATTTTCAAAACAGTAATATCCACTTGAATCAGTAGTTGCTGTTTGAGCAACAGTATTTCCTAGTACATCAGTACCAGCTAAAGTTACTTGAATCCCAGATAGTAATACATCTGAACTTGTTAATGGCCCATTTCCTACTGGATTCACATCAGTGAATACATGACCACATAATTTTCCTAATTCTCTTGGCATTGGATAACCAAAATCTACATTAGTTATATTTGTTGATACCACTTGAAATGGCACTGTATATGTATCGTCTAAATCTCCATTAAGATCATAACTATTCGTTAAATGTCCTGCTGGATCTGTTGGCACGTTTACCACATAACCATTTGGATCTGCTTGATCTAAATTTTCAAAACAGTAATATCCTTGGTCATCAGTCGAGGTTAATATTGAAACATTATTTCCTAATACATCTGTACCAGCTAATGTTACTTGGATTCCAGAAAGCAAAGTATCTTCGCTGGTATTTAATGGGCCATTTCCTACAGGATTATCATCAGTGAATACATGACCACATAATTTCCCTAGTTCTCTTGGCATTGGATAACCAAAATCTACGTTTGTTATATTTGTTGATACAGTTTGAAATGGTACTGTATATGTATCATCTAAATCTCCATTAAGATCATAACTATTAGTTAAATGTCCTGCTGGATCTGTTGGTACATTTACCACATAACCATTAGTATCTGCTTGATCTAAATTTTCAAAACAGTAATAACCATTTGCATCTGTTGTTGTAGTTGCTGCTGCATTTGCACCTAACACATTAGTTCCAGATAAAGTAACTTGAATTCCAGACAGCAAAGTATCTTCACTGGTATTTAATGGACCATTTCCTACAGGATTATCATCAGTGAACACATGACCACAAAGTTTACCAAGTACTCTTGGCTCAGGCTCAGGCTCTGGCATTGGATAACCAAAATCTACGTTTGTTATATTTGTTGATACCACTTGAAATGGTACTGTGTATGTATCATCTAAGTCTCCATTAAGATCATAACTATTAGTTAAATGTCCTGCTGGATCTGTTGGTACATTTACCACATAACCATTTGGATCTGCTTGATCTAAATTTTCAAAACAATAATAACCATTAGCATCTGTTGTTGTAGTTGCTGCTGCATTTGCACCTAACACATTAGTTCCAGATAAAGTAACTTGAATTCCAGACAGCAAAGTATCTTCGCTGGTATTTAATGGACCATTTCCTACAGGATTATCATCAGTGAACACATGACCACAAAGTTTCCCAAGTACTCTTGGCTCAGGTTCTGGCTCTGGCATTGGATAGCCAAAATCTACATTGGTTATATTTGTTGATACAGTTTGAAATGGTACTGTATACATACCATCTAAATTTCCATCATTGTCATATGTATTTGCTAAATGATTTGCAGGTACATTAGGAACTGTTATTTTATAACCACTAGAATCAGCAGCTTGTAAGCTATCAAAGCAATAATAACCATCAGAATCTGTAAGCGCTTGTTGAGCAACACTATTGCCACTAGAATCAGTGCCACTTAAAGAGACCTGAATCCCAGAAAGTAGAATATCACTATTACTTAATAGTTGGTTATCTGGATTAGTGTCTGTAAAGACATGGCCACATAACTTTCCAACATTTTGAATAGCAACCGATCCATCGCCATCAGCTTCAATCTTTCTACAAGAGCTAACTGCCATTCCTAAAACTAAAAAAGTAAATAAAGGTAACATAAAATTTTTCATACCTTTTATTCTACGGCTGATATCAATAAAACTGTGTTAAACTTATGTTAATATGTTTTTACTTAAATTTTTATGCTTAAAAGCTAAGTCTAAACTATTTTTATTGATAAAATCATATATTTAATAATATCTTAACATTTAGCTTTCCCTGAATATTTTACAATATAGATATGAAACTTTTTGGAAACCTATTTATTTTTTGCTCATTATTACTGATAACCTCATGTAAAGAAGTTGGAGAAAGCAAATTCTACAATATTGTGGCGGTAACATCTGCAGAGGAATGTAGAGATTTCCCTATTGAACATGAAAACAAAGAGGTAACTGGAAAGATAGATATTTTATTTGTTGTAGATAACTCAGATTCTATGACTGAAGAGCAAACTATTTTAGCTCAAAGCTTTACTAACTTTATTCAAGAATTCTCTCAGCGTAATATTGATTTTCAAATTGGAATTACTTCAACTGACAACAATGATTTCAATGGTGGTGGAGATAATGGAGAGCTTCTTGATATTACCAATTCTGGATATTATGTAATAGACAGAAACACTCCAAACTATGAAAGTCTTTTTTCTAGCAATATTCAAATTGGCACTGGTGGATTCTTCTTTGAGACCCCATCTCAATCAGTTTATAAAACTTTAAATGGATATACTTCTTTAAGTGGATTAAGCCTAGGACTTATTAGACCAGAGGCTCAATTAGCAATTATTACATTTTCTGATGAAGATGATAGAGCATTATCTATTGAGCACCAAATTTGTGATGGCATTACTGATCCTGTTGAAATTGAAGAATGTCGAAATGATGAAACCGTTAGATTGTTACTAGATTCAATTCAAGGAATTAAACAAGATGTAGATAATGATATTTTTTATTACACATTTTCCAATTCAGCAAAAAACGATGTTCACACTAGAATATTAAGCGAATTAAATGGCATAGGAGTTAATCAAACTGGAAGTTATGATCTTTCAAACAACAGAGACTTTTCTGCTGACTTAGTAGACATTGGCGAAATTCTTTCAGAATCTGTAGCTATATCATCAATAGGTTTAAACAATCTAGTAATCAATGATCCTTCAACACTAAGAGTATTTGTTGACGAGATTCAAATAAATACTACTGAATATAATTTAAATACCAGCACTGGAAAACTAGAGATTAATGATCAATTATTAGCTGACAAGAACTCAGTAAAAGTTTGTTACACTAATTAATCAAATTAAAGACTTAGCAAATTCTCTATTTAATCTGGCAATATGCTGAATAGAAATTTCTTTAGGGCAAGCTGCCTCACATTCGGCCTCATTTGTACAATGACCAAATCCTTCACTATCCATTTGAGCAACCATATTTAAGGCTCTTTGTTTTTTCTCAACTTCACCTTGTGGAAGTAATGACAAATGAGAAACCTTTGCCGCGGTAAAAAGCATGGCCGAAGAATTTTTACAAGATGCTACACATGCACCACAACCAATACAAGCAGCTGCATTAAAAGCTTCATCCGATTTTTCTTTGTTAACTAAAATACTATTTGCTTCAGCTGCAGACCCTGTATCTACAGAGATAAACCCACCTGAACTTTGAATTCTATCAAATGAGCTGCGATCCACAACTAAATCTTTTACAATCGGAAAAGCAGTTGCCCTAAATGGCTCAATTACAATAGTATCTTCGTTTTTAAAACTTCGCATATGAAGCTGACAAGTTGTAGTTCCTCTTTCAGGACCATGTGCTTGGCCATTAATAACCATCGAACACATTCCACAAATTCCCTCTCGACAATCATGATCAAAAGCAACTGGATCATTGCCTTGTAAAATTATTTGTTCATTTAATTGATCCATCATTTCTAAAAAAGATGCATTGGTAGAAACTTTTTCAATTCTATAATCAATCAACTCTCCCTCAACTGCACAGCCAGGCTGTCTCCATACTTTTAAATTTAAATTTATTAACTGCTCATCACTTCCAGCCATTATTTATAACTCCTAGTTGTTAGTTTAACATTTTCAAACTCTAATTCTTCTTTGTGCAAATCAGGATCGCCGGTTTTACCTGAGTAGTCCCAACATTGAGTGTGACAAAATTTTTCATCGTCTCTTTTTGCTTCATTATCATCTGTTTGATGCTCTACTCTAAAGTGACCCCCACAAGATTCTTCTCTTTTTAATGCATCTCTGGCCATTATCTCACCAAACTCTAAAAAATCGGCTACTCTTCCTGCTTTTTCAAGTTCTGGATTTATATTAGTTTGAACTCCTGGAATTCTAACATCGTTCCAAAACTCTTCTCTTAACTTTGGTATTTCACTAATAGCTTCTTCAAGGCCCTCTTTACTTCTTGCCATTCCAACATTATTCCACATTATCTTGCCCAGCTTTTTATGAAAATCATCAACAGTTCTTGAACCTTGAACCGAAATTAATTTATCAATTTTTTCTTGAACTTGATTGGCTGAATCTTTAAATTCATCAGCAGATAATTTAACTTCAGGAAAAGATTCATTGGCTAAATAATTAGCTAAGGTTGTGGATATGACAAAATATCCATCTGCTAATCCCTGCATCAGAGCCGAGGCCCCTAGTCTATTGGCACCATGATCTGAGAAATTTGCTTCTCCTAAAACATGTAAGCCTGGAATTGTACTCATTAAATTATAATCAACCCATAAACCGCCCATAGTGTAATGAACTGCTGGGTAAATTTTCATTGGCCTTTGGTATGGATTTTCAGCAGTTATTTTTTGATACATATGAAATAAATTTCCATATCTTGCCTTAATCGCTTGCTGGCCATCTCTTTTAATTGCATCTGCAAAATCTAAGTAAACTGAAAAGCCAGTTGAACCAACTCCTTTGCCGGCATCACAAACTTCCTTTGCATTTCTAGAAGCTACATCTCTTGGAACTAAGTTGCCAAAACTTGGATAAATTCTTTCTAAATAATAGTCTCTTTCATTCTCAGGTATTTCTGCAGCACTTCTTGTATCACCTTTAATTTTAGGGACCCAAACTCTTCCATCATTCCTAAGACTCTCACTCATTAATGTTAGTTTTGATTGAATATCACCACTTACAGGAATGCAGGTTGGGTGAATTTGAGTAAAGCAAGGGTTGGCATACATAGCTCCACGCTTATAACATCTAAAACTTGCGGTAACATTTGAAGCCATAGCATTTGTCGATAGATAAAAAACATTTCCATAGCCACCAGTACATAAAAGAACTGCTTCAGCAGTATGGGTTTCAATTTCACCGGTAATCAGGTTCCTTACAGTAATTCCTCGAGCCTTACCATCAACAACCACTAAGTCACACATTTCTCTTCGGGCGTAAAGATCAATTTTTTTTTGATCGATCATTTTATTCATTGCTGAATAAGCTCCAAGCAATAATTGTTGTCCAGTTTGTCCTCTGGCATAAAAAGTTCGCGATACTTGAGCACCGCCAAAGCTTCTATTTGAAAGTGTGCCACCATATTCCCTAGCAAAGGGAACACCTTGAGCTACTGCCTGATCTATAATTTGATTACTAACTTCTGCTAATCTATATACATTAGCCTCTCGCGATCTAAAATCCCCGCCTTTAATTGTGTCGTAAAAAAGCCTAAAAACACTGTCACCATCATTACGATAATTTTTAGCAGCATTAATTCCACCTTGAGCGGCAATAGAGTGAGCTCTTCGGGGAGAATCATGAATTGTAAAAGCACTAACTTGATAGCCCATTTCTGCTAAAGTTGCCGAAGCAGACGCGCCAGCCAAACCTGTACCTACAACTATGACTTTTGTTTTTCTTCTATTGTTTGGGCTAACTAATTTTGAATCAAATTTATAACGCTCCCATTTTGAAGCTAAATCACCAGAAGGAACTTTGTCGTCTAAAACTTTACTCATAAAAAACTTACCTATTACCTATTACCTATAATATAAAACCAAATTGGCATGGATAAAAAACCAATAGTTATAAAAACAGCAATTAACCTACCCAAACACACTACAAAATTTGATTTCTTTTTAGTTTCCACACCAACAGTTTGCACAGAACTAGAAAAAGCATGAAACAAATGAAAACCAACAAAAAGCACAGATATAATATAACCAAGAGAAATAAAAGGATTGGTAAACATTAAAGCTACAGTTTTATAAAGATCTCTAATTTTTTCACCATCTACCAATGCATAATAATATTTTCCATATTTAACAGTCACAACATGAACAACTACAAAAACGAAAATAACTAAACCTGAGTAAAACATAGTTCCAGAAGCTATGGTTCTTCTTGATGGACCTTTTTTAGATTGAACAACATGATACTTAGAACTTCTTGCCCTATTAGCTTTAAAAGTTAATATAAGAGCTAAAATAATATGGCCAAAAAATAAAATTAACAATATTGCCTCTGCAACATATATCAAAGGATTAGAAGTTAATGTATGGGCATATTTATTGTAAGCATTAGGGCTAATAAATAATAATAGATTTCCAATTAAATGAGAAAACAAAAAACCCAAAAAGCCAATGCCAGTAATTGCCATTAACCATTTTTTACCAATGGATGAACTAAAAATTCTAGATACTTTTATCACTGTATACTGTCTCTACTTAATAAAGTTTTATCATTCAATTATTATCTAAACTACTTTTTTCCAGATTTAGTCCAGCCAATACTCTTATTTTTTAAAAATGTATCCAGTATTAAACTGCACATTTTACATATAGCAACATACCTTCCGTATCATCCTTAATTACTTTTAATTTATATTAAATACTCTATACACCGTGCAAGCACTTGTTTTCATTGGATTTATTTTCCCGCTAAATTCCTTGCTCATTTGAAAAATGGAGCCATAATACCATATCATAAATTTTAATGAGTATGGGGTGTGGGCGAAGATCAGGAACTGTGGCAATAAAGGCATTTTTATTTTTAAATCTGCTTTTGTTGCCAAATTTTCTACTAGCAAATATTTGTAATTCATTACTTAGTAATAAAAATTCTACTAACACAGAAAACAATCTGATAAATCTTATTTTACTTGCTGAAGACCACCCGCTAAAAGCTCTTGAGGAAGAATACTTAGAGTGGACTGAAGACAGTACCTATAAGACAAAAAATGGCCCTGAAGAAAACATTTTGGCAAAAGACCTTCGAAGAGCAGCAAGAAAACTGTTTATTCCCTATAAATTTGAAGACGCAACAAGTGAAACAGTTGTAATCAAAAAAAGAAAAGCTAAGCTTAACCTCTTTAAGAATGGACTTAAACTTTCTATCTCTATCCCATTTGAAAAATCTAGAAACCTAAGCAAAGAACAAGTTGAAGAACTTGAAATGCTAAGAATTCTTAGGCTACATGAAGTCCCAGCAATTGAATCAATATACTTGTTAATAAATAGAATAGAAAAAGAAATAGATTTTGTTAATTCAAATTGGGACTATATCAACAAAAACTTTGATGACTATTCATTAAGAATACCTCTTTTGCTAATCGAAGTTCTTGGAGAAAAGGCCAATGCAACTTTTAAAAGAGAATTTGATTATGTTTTTTATCGTTATTTTAGATCTTTAACTGACTATTCTGAAGTGCCAAATATTTTGAGCCATCCTCATATATTAAAATTAATTGAGAAATATTCTCAAGCCACAGATCAAATCTCTAAAAACACCACCCCGCCTTATTTGCTAAAAGATACATTTCCAAACTTATATGCAACATTAATTGCCGATAAACTATTTGTTAAAACTGAAGACTTTCTTAAAGCATATGAATACGACTATGCATTAAGACACAACCTAAGACATGCAAATGAAGTACCCAGTAGATCTTTGTTGCGATCTATTTTTTCTAAAGCTGAAATAATGTGGCTAAAGCAAGTTTTTTTAAATAAAGGCCAAAGAAAATTACAATACGATGAAGACCACAGTTTATTCACTTCAATCACTCAGGACTTTGATTTTCAAAGCACTGAAAAAAAGGCCGACATTTTAACTCGCCTACATGGGTCACCAGGTTTTGAAGGCTCTCTGCCTAAGTATAGAAATCGAGTTATTGAATTTTTAGGTGGCAAAAAAATTATTGAAATAACTGATGAAGCCCCAGAAATGGTAGAAAAAGTTTTACCACTTACCAACCCCTCATATATTGAAAGAGCAAAGAGATATCTTAAAAAAACTATAATTGGACAACCAGAAATCATTGCCGAATTCTCAAGGCTTTTTGATAGATTTAGCATTCAAAAACCAGGAAGTTTAAAAGTAGCTGGAAATTTTTGGCTGCTAGGATTACCAGGAACTGGCAAAGATGTTTCTGCAAGAACTTTAGCAAATTCACTTAATGGCAACAACTCTAATGCCTGGAAAACCCATATGTTTGCCACCCCCCCAATTAAAGATATTCCATCATTAAGCTCTTTAAAGGGATCACCAACAGGCTTTATTGGCTCTGCAGATATACCTGAAATTCTTCCTTGGTTAGTTTTACATTCAGGAGGAGAATACATCCTAAAAAAAAATAAACATGCAGCATCAGGCGGTAGCAATTTTAAAATTATTAGAAACAATAATTGGCAAGAAGGACAAATACTTGAAGGATATTTTTCTCCTTCCCAAGCCGTATTATTTGTTAACGAAGTTCACGATTGGCCAAAAGCAGCCAAGAATGATTGGTTAAAAGAAGTACTGGAATATCGCCGGTTTTCTATTACTAATCCCGGCGGGGGACTAAGTGAAATTAATGTAAATGTACATATTGTTATGGCCTCTAATAACGGTATAGATTTGGTAACTTCTAGAGACTCCAAAGGAGCTAGAGTAGGCAAACGACTAACTTACGAGCAAATGCTGGAAAAATATGAACTTAACCATTTAGATAAAGATAAAATAAGAGATGCAATTACTAGCCAAGAAAGCGGTGTTGGAAACAGCGCTAAAGGTACCAGTGAAGAACTAATTTCTAGAGTAGGATCACTTATTTTAATGAAACCACACTCACCAAAAAACCTACAAAAAATTGCAGAAATAACCCTTAAAAGTGTAATAAAATCTATCTCAGAATCTAGTGAGTTTATGAGTGATATTGCTTTTAAACTTGATGAAAGTGTCAGAAAATTAATTCAAGAGCATAAATATTCTCCAGAAGCTGGTGCCAGAGACATAAATCAAAAAGTTGCAACCCTTATTGAAGATACCTTTGTTCAAATGATAGTTAAAAATATAATTAGCAAGTCTGATTTAGAATTAATTAATGCTACCCTTGGAACAATCACCATGTCTGTAGAAAAAAATCCAGACTATTCTTATGATTTAGTTCTTAGATCAGAAGATTTACCTGAAACCAAGAGAATGCTTATTGAAAAAACCAAAGAAAACATACCTGAGGCTATTGTTTCTGAAGAAGTACTAGCAGAAACTAGAAAATATAAGCGTATTTTCTCTAATAGAGTATTTGGACAAAAACGAGTAACAGATCGAGTTGCCGAAAAAGTAGCAGAAGTAAGATTAATTCTCCATAAAAGAATGAATGAAACTAATGCCACTAAATCTGCTACTAGCTTTATGTTTTTTGGCTTATCAAGCACCGGAAAAACTCAACTAGCTAAAACCATTGCTGAAGTTGTGTATGGCACAAAAGATGCATTTACTTCTTTTGAAATGGGTAAAGTTAAAACTATAGCGGATGTAAAAAAATTATTTCTTGGCACTACTGATGTTTATGGAAAATTTCAACCATCAGAATTAGCCAAGGCCCATAAGCGAAGAAACGGTAAATTAGTAATTGCCTTAGAAGAAGCATCTGATGTACCGAGGGAAGTGTGGAATAGTTTTCTGGAATTACTAAGAGAACCAATTATTACATTAGAAAATGGTGAAGACATGATAATGAGTCATACAATTATTACCTTCACTGGCAACATCGGCGATGAATGGTACAAAGATGTTCCAGATAATTTCACCCCACTACAGCGACATAATGTGTACCAGAGTATCTATAAACAATCCATCAATGATTCCCTTTATCAAAGAGAATATCTAATTAAAAAATTTGGCGAACCTTTGCTTAACAGAATTGGCCAAAACAATATATTCTTTTTTGCTCCACACTCTCACCAATCAAAAAGAGAAGTTGCCTCTCTGGTGCTTGCTAAAGCATTAAAAAAAGTTCAAGCAAATATTGATGGCTTAAATTGGGATGTGCGTTTTAAAAACTCCCAAGAATATTTTAAAATGCTTGAAGCCATGGAAGAACATGTTTTTGAATTATCTGGCCAGGCAGCAACTTTAGTAAAGTTTAGCGAAGATCTTGCTGAAAAAATTAAAACCATGCTATTCACCAATGAAGTTGAGCTTGGTGCACAAGTAGAATTAAGCTATATAAATAAATCAGAGGCACATAAACTTGGCCACTTAGATAATTTAAATTTTAAATTAACAGTTTTAAATAAAGCAGATTCAAAACAAAACCAAGTGAAATTCTCCATTCCAGTATCTAAAGTAAACGACTACGCATTAAGGCCTGAAAGTATGCAAATAGAAACTGCAGGCCATGAAATAGGCCACCTTGCTTTAACCAGATTTTTATTTCCTGCAAAAAAACTAGCAAAAATGGTAAGTATAATTCCTGGGGTTTTCAAGTTCCAGGGAAAATGGCTGGCTTATGAAGGAGTTGCCGAAAGTAAACATACCGAAAAATTTGCATATACTAGAGAAGCAATTATCAGAGAAATTGCAGTATTAATGGCTGGAGGAGCTGCACAAGAGCTGATAACCAATAACTTTTCACACGATGCAGGCAAATCAAATGACATAGAAAGAGCTACTTACCTTGCTGAGGTTGCGATTTTAAAACTTGGTTTAGCAAAAGAATCTACTTGGCAAGCTATACCTACAGGAACAGATTTAAATCAATATAGAAATTCGCTATCACCAAAACAACGAGAAGAATTATCTAAAGAAGTAAATAAATTTCTTGAAGAAGGCTATACCTTAGCTTCTGAAGCTTTATTTTATAACATAGAAAATATCTTAATTCCTTTTACCATTGCACTTGCTAGAAAAGGAGTTTTAATGGAAAAAGATATTAATGAGTTATTTCGCCAGCATCCAGTAATAAAAATTCCTACTCCAGAACAAAAGAAATTATTTAAGCAATTCATGGATAATAGAGCCAAAGCCAACAAAACTGAATCACCTGAAATGGGTGAGTCCTATGAGCATTTCTTAACTAAACCTATAGATGCTAAATTAATTGACCAGTTAAAAGACATTGAAGTTGCAGATGTTGAGACTATTTTGACTGAGCTTAAAAAATTAGAACTTAAAAAAGCAAAATTAGACGGTGAAAACTTGCCAATATTTAATTAATAATAGTTATTCGATTTTTTGCAAATACCTAGAAAAGGACTTCATAACAAACAAATGAATTATCGCCTGAGTATAGCGATAAACAAACCACGGTAAGCGTGGCTGGAATTCATGAATAGCTGCGATTAACACATTTACTCCAGGAACCTTTCTAAATTCTAATCTGCCAAGGCCACCAGATGCATCAAGATTGCCACCAGTTATATAAAACAACTGCCTATCAACAGTAGATCTACTTGCAGAATATTCTATTCGTAAAAGTAAAATATTTGTGAATCGAACATAAAATTTTGCAACTGCTTTATCAACCTTTACATCAATAAATCCAAAAGTTACTTTTTCTAAAAAATCTAAATATATTGAAGCAATTTCTTCAATTGATTTATTTAATGGTAAATGCATTCTTTGTACCGAGCGAACACTTCGAGTTTTACTACTTACTGATTTCCCAAAAGCATGGGCGCGCCTTGATGGCATTAACCTAATTTGTTCAATAGCAAAATGTATAGATTTATAAACAGGAATAGGATGATGATTCATTCTATTAAAGATATTTCGATCTTTTCTAGCCAACAAATCATGCTTCAAACTCCTTATAATTGGAATACCTAAAGAAAAAGGAGATTGAGTTAAGATACATGCAAAAAAACCAAAAAAAGTAGTGTTTTTAATGGGAATCTTTAGCCATTTTCTTTTAACCCCTAATGACTTTACTACATCTCTAATTAATTTTTCATAAGTCAAAGTGATTGGATTTGCCATATCATAATCAGTATGAATATTTATATCTTGGTGATCGATTAAAAAAACTACGGCTAATACTGCATCTTGAATAGAAACAACTTGAGTTTTATTTTTTGTCCAAGTAGGCAATACTATTATTGGCAGTCTTTTACACAGATAATATAAAATTTGAAACGTAGATCCTTGAGGACCAATAATTAATCCAGCCCTAAGTACTGAGGATCTAAATGAGTAGCTAGAAAATACTTTTTCAACTTCAAAACGAGATTGTAAATGAAGGGAAAAATTTTTTTCACCAGTCGGCATTAAGCCAGAAAGATATATGACATTCTTAATTCTGTTTTTTTCAGAGGCTCTAGCAAAGTTATCAGCAAGAATTAAGTCAAAATCACTGAAGCTTCCTTGACTTAACCTAGAAGATTTTTTCATTGAGTGAACTAAATAAACTGCTGTGTCTACGCCACTTAAAGCATTTTCGACTTGGAGCATGGAATATAAATCTGCTTGACGAAATTCTACTTTATGAGACCAAACTGCTCTGCTTCTAGAAATGGCTACCACAGCAAATCCCTTTTCTACTAATTGAGCGATTAACTCTTTGCCTATAAAGCCGCTTGCCCCAACTACGGCAATGGTTTGTTTTTTCACTGTTTTTATCATAAGTTAAAAATCACATTATGTCCCGCATTGGAATACATTGGTTTAGAAGAGATTTACGAATTCACGGAAACCCTGGCCTTAGATGGAACTACAAGCAAACCAAGGGAAACACTCTTGGAGTTTTTTGTTTTGATAGTAAATTCTTAAGTAGAAGTGATTTTTCCCACAATCGATTTGCTGTTTTCATGAATGCAATTAACCAATTAAAAATTAATTTAAAAAACATTGGCATGGATTTAGTAGTAATAGATGAATTGCCAAATATTGCCTACCCTAAAATTCTAAGCTTTTTAAAAGATAAAAACATTACTCTTGAAGCTTTCTCTTACAATAGAGATTACGAGCCATTTGCTTTAAAAAGAGATAATGAAATCAATACTTGGCTAACTAATGAAAACATTTCCTTTCAAACCTTTAGAGATCATTTAATTATTGAACCTCATGAACTTGCTAAGCCAGATGGCACCTTTTACAAGGTATATACTCCTTTTGCCAAAAAATGGCTGGAAATATTCACCCAAACAGAAGTGAAAAAAAGATGTAGCCCTAAATTTTCAGGGATCAATCAAGCCTTTTCCTCTCAACCGGTAGAAAAAATATTTCACCCATTATTAAAATCAAAATTAAAAAACTTTCCATATCAAGATTATCTACAAAGCTTTATAGATGATAACTCCAAAAAAGTTACCATTGAAATCCCAACAATAACTACTGAATCTATTTATCAAAATCTAAAAAACTTTAAATCTAAAATTTCAAAGTATAAAGTAGATAGAGATTATCCTAATATAAATGGAACTTCGAAATTTTCTATCCCACTAAAAAACGGTAGCTTAACCACCTCCCAAGTTATTAGCTATTTAAAATTAAAGCCGGTGGATTATAAAAGCCCCACCGGAGAAATGACCTTTTTAAAAGAAATCATTTGGCGAGAATTCTACTATCATATTTTATTTCATCAACCCTCAGTTGAAACTACTGCTTTTAAAGAAAAATACAGAAATCTTAAATGGTGTACTAGTAAAAAATTATTTTCTGCTTGGTGTGAAGGAAAAACTGGCTTTCCTATTGTTGATGCAGGTATGAGAGAGCTTAATACAACTGGATGGATGCACAATAGAGTAAGAATGATTGTTGCTTCGTTTTTAGTAAAAAATTTACAAATCAATTGGCAATGGGGTGAGAAATATTTTATGGAAAAATTACTTGATGGTGATCTAGCCCCAAATAATGGAGGGTGGCAATGGGCAGCCTCCACTGGCTGTGATGCCCAACCATATTTTAGAATTTTTAATCCTTGGACTCAAAGTAAAAAATTTGATTCAAATGGAGAATATATTAAAAAATATATTCCAGAACTAGCCACGCTTGACAACAAACAAATACATGAACCACATTTATTTCCTGGAAAACTTAATTATCCAAAACCTATAATTGACTATAAAAAATCAAGAGAAGAAACAATGGAAAGATTTAAAATTTTATAATTAGAGGCTGTCGACAAATATTTAGTTGTTTTTTAAAAACTCTTTAAAGGATTCCTTAAAGGATAGTTTTTTATAAGAAATACCATTTCTAAATTCTTCTGGCCGATTACCAATCTTAAAACTTAGTTTTATTTTTTCACCTTTTCTTATAACTCCAACTTCAATAAGACTACCTGGTTTTAGATTCGAAATAAAAGCAATAAAATCATCAATCGTACCAATATTCATAATAACTTGCTTATTTACCGATATTATTTCATCATTTATTTCTAAAACTCCCTCTACTGCTGTATCAGGAGTAATTGCCACAACTTTAATACGATCAAAATCATCTATAGCACGAAAGGCTCCTTTCATTGCTTCCATAGTAATTCCTAAAAAACCAGAAGGATGATATTCATATTCATAGTAAGTACTAGAGATAATATGGCGTAATCTAACTCTAGCCTCTGGAGGTAGCTCAGGCTTTTTATATACAAGTAACGCTTCTTTATAAAACTCCAAATAATTATCATCATTAATTTTTTCCCAAATTGTTTTGTGAGCTGATTCTCTTATTTTAAAACTAGTATTATCTAAATCTGCTAATAGTTTATCGTTAATAAAGTCTTCAGCACTAACAATCAAAGAACATGATAAAAAAAATAAAAAACAAATTGATAAATTGATTAAGTTTTTATTTTTCATACTATACACTACTTTCTTAATATATTTTTTTTTCTATGGTGACGGTAATCTACTTTAATAGGAGTTCCGGTAAAGCCAAAAGTATTCCTTAATGACTTAACTACATACCTAGAAAATGAGAAATGCACATCTTTAGTTGCAACATTACTAGAAACCACAAACTTAGGTGGCGACACATCTACTTGAGACATATAGTAAAACTTTGCACATCTGTGTCCTTTAAGAAGAGGGTGACTGTGGTGTTTTACTTGAGTTTCAAAAAATCTATTTAATGGTCCAGTTGCTACTCTAGTATTTCTTTGAGATAAAAGCTGAACAATCATTCCTTTTAATTGCTTCAACCCTTTACCAGCAATTGCTGTAGTATTTATTCTTGGTATCCAGCTAAATTCTGCTAGTTTTAAATCTTGTGAACGAATAAGGGTATCCTCTAAATAAGAATCGTTTTTCAACAAATCCCACTTGTTAAATACAAAAACCAAACTACAACCCATTTTTCGAGCCATATGAATTATTCCCACATCTTGATCCGTAACCCCTTCGAAGGCATCAAAAACAATGATTGCTAAGTCACACTTATATAATATTCTTTTAATTTTTTCTCTGGCAACCCACTCTACTCCGCGATCAAGTCTTCCAACACGCCTAAGACCAGCAGTATCTACAAGCTTAATATCTTTAAAATCAAAAATATCAGTTTTACCAAATACTAAGTCCCTGGTTGTCCCCGATTGATCGGCAACAATACTACGGTTTGTGCCCAAGATTGCATTTAATAAAGTTGATTTTCCAGTATTTGGCCTGCCTAAAATAATAACTCTTCCAGACCTAAACTCTTCTTCATTCTCTTCAGCTTCTGAATTACTAAAAAAACTTCCAAATTGATTTTCAATATTTAACCACAAATCCTGAAATCCTATCCCATGTTCAGCAGAGACCGGTAAAACCGTATCAAAACCAAGCTTGTAAAATGTATTATGATCACAAGATTTACAATCAGATTTATTTACTAACACCCAAATCTTAGCTGATAAGTTTTGCTTTCTTAGCCACTGGACAATTTCATACAAATCACTATCTGGCTCTTTTGTTCCATCCACACATAACAAAACTAAATCAGCCGCTTCAACAGCAATCTTTGCTTTGGCTTGAATTTCTTCTCCAAGAGGATGATCCTTTAAACATCTCCCAATTCCGCCAGTATCAGTTAGATAAAAAGGTATATCAATATGAGAATCAGTAATTAAAATTTCATTTCTATCAACTGTTACCCCTTCTCTATCGCAAACAATAGCTAACCTTGATGTACTCATTCTATTGAATATTCTCGACTTACCAACATTAGTTGGTCCTACAAGAGCAACTTTTAAATATTTATCTTCATTTTGTTCCATAACCAAGCTCTTCCAAATAGTGAGGACGTCTATCCCAATCCTCAACAACTTTAACAAATAATCTTAAAATTAAATCATCACCAGTAACTTCTTTGTATCTTTCCCTAATAGTTATGCCAATTTCCTTAATTTTTTGCCCATTTTTTCCTATCAAAATAGATTTAATGCTGTCTTTAGCAACCCAAATAGCAGCATCTACTTCTAATCTTTTTCTTTTTTTACCGTTAGGAACTAAATATTTTTCAATTGTGCAATCACTGGCATAAGGCACCTCTTGATAGAATAATCTAAAAATTGTTTCCCTAATTAAATTTTGAATAAACTGGGAGTTATTTAAACTTGTCCATTCATCAGGCGAATACAAAGCTTCTCCAATAGGAGCTAGTGATTGAGCAACTTTAATTAATTGATTTAAATTTGATCCTGGATCTTTAATTCCATGTTTTGAACAAACAGGAATAATTCCTTTAAAGCCTGGAAATTTTTCATGGGCTCTTTGAATTATTGGTAAAAGATTATTCCTCGACATCAAGTCTGCCTTAGTAAGCACTAATATCCAGTTGGTACCATTTTCATTAGTAAATCTATCCTTCATCCAATCACCAACTTTATTTTTATCAATCGAATCTAAGGTTTTAGTAAATTTAGTGCTGTCAGCAACCCAAACAGCCAATTCACATTCTGTAAGCGCTTGTTCAATGCTTTGAAACATATGCCTATCAAGTAAGCCTTTTTCCATGTTTAATCCTGGGGTATCAAGTAAAACTAACTGACCACTCCAGTCAGGATTATTATATATTGCTTGAATTTGGTCATTCTGCAAAATTGCCGTTACCAATGTTCTAGTTGTTTGGGGCCTTTTAGAGGTTGCACTAAAAGGCGTGTCAAGCAACGCATTTAGCAATGTTGATTTACCTGCATTAGGTTCACCAATAAATGCTACACGAGCAAAATGGTGATTAACTCTATCTTTTGACTTATCAGGGTTCATATATTTTTAACTCCATAATGTTTTTGTTCTTTCATAGTATTTAGAAAGCTAAACATTTCTTTTTCGGTTTTAAATTTAACTACAAAATTTTTAGCAGCTAATTGAGTAGCAAGTTTTTTTGAACTAGCAACGCCTTCACTTAATAATTGTTCATTGAAATAAATCCCCATTGAAAATTTTTCATCGTCTAGACAATATTGATTTCCAATAGTTTTATATTTTGGTACGGGTAAAGATTTTTTTTGTAACAGTTCTTGTAAATCACTTTTGTAATCATGATTAAATGGGTTCATCCAATGATCTGTTGGTTTTTTCTCTAAACAGGCAAATAAATATTCTTGCAAATATTTATGTAAAATATTTTTTGCTGTCTCAATATTACTGTCTAAAGTAATGGCTGCAAACAAAGACTCTACTAAATCGGCTAATACTGAGTCACGAATAAGGCCATGATCTTCTTTGTAGCTCTTCCCAACTAAAACATATTTATTTAATTGTAACTGCGCACCTATTTTTGCCAATAACTTTTCACTAACAAAATATGAACGGTACTTAGATAACTCACCTTCTTTAGCATTGGGAAACATAGTGTACAACAAATCAGCAACCGCATAATTGACAATATTATCTCCTAAGAATTCTAAACGCTCATACGTACGAGCATTCTTATTATTTGATCGAAAAGAACTATGGGTCAGAGCTTCGACAATAAGATCATGATTAATAAACTTATAATCCAAGCTAGACTCCAAGCCTTTAAATTGCCTTGGCTTCATTAGTGGCCCCAACCTAGCAGAGATTACAACACGCGCCAAACGAAAAAAACTTTCCCTTGAAAGTATAATTTCAACCATTTAACTGTGTAGATATGAATTATAAACCACCTAATGGTGCAGGAAATCCAGATATTGAGTTTTTAAAAAGTAAGCTAAAAGACTTTAAACCTCCAGTTAAATTAAGATGGTTTATATTAGTACCAATAATTGTTCTGGGAATAATACCTTCTTTTTTCACAATTGAACCAGAAGAAGTAGGAGTAATTGTTAGACTTGGAAAATATAATCGAACAGTTGAACCTGGATTACAATTTAAAATTCCTTTTGGCGTTGAAACTGTAAACAAGGTTCCAGTCCAAAGACAATTAAAAGAAGAATTTGGATTTAGAACTTTGCGAGCAGGAAAAAGAACAACGTATTCTGATAAAAATTATCAAGGAGAATCTTTACAATTAACTGGAGATCTAAATGCTGCTGAAGTAGAATGGATTGTCCAATATAGAATTAACGATGCTTATAAATTTTTATTTAGAGTAAGAGCTGCTCAACAAACTTTTAGAGATATGAATGAAGCAATAATGAGAGAAGTTATTGGAGACCGCACAGTAAATGAAGTATTAACTGTTGGTAGAGCTGAGATTGCCGCCACTGTTTCTGAAAAACTACAAAATCTTGCCAACCAATATGAAATGGGAATAGAAATTGACCAAGTTGTGCTCCAAGATGTTAATCCTCCGGATGAAGTTAAGCCAGCATTCAACGAAGTAAATGAAGCTCAACAAGAAAAAGAAAAATTAATTAACCAGGCAAAAACTGAATATAATCAAGAAGTGCCAAGAGCTAGAGGACAAGCCCAAAGAATTATTGAAGAAGCAAAAGGTTACGCACTAGAAAGGGTGAACAGATCCCAAGGTGAAACAGCGCTTTTTAGAGCTGTATATAAAGAATATGCTAAAGCAAAAACTGTAACTAAAGACAGAATATATCTTGAAACAATGATGGAAGTAATGCCAAAAATTAAACAAAAAATTATTACTGCCCCCAACAACTCAGGGATTGTTCCATATCTAAATGTTAATGACTTAAAAAAGAAAAAGGTTAACCAATGAACTCAAATAAATTTCCTTTCATAATAATTGTATTACTTATAATTTTCACAGTAGTTAAATCATCGATCTTTATTGTTCACGAAGTGAAACAAGCAATTGTTACTCAATTTGGTAAACCAATTGGTGACCCAAAATCTGATCCTGGCATTCACTTTAAAGTTCCTTTGATTCAAAAAGTTCAATATTTTGATCGAAGATTTCTTGAATGGGATGGCAGTCCAAACCAAATTCCAACTAAAGATAAAAGATTTATTTGGGTTGATACATACGCCAGATGGAGAATTACAGATCCCCTTTTATTCTTCAAGCGAGTAAAAGATGAAAGAGGCGCTCAAACAAGGTTAGACGATATTTTAGATGGTGAAACCAGGAATGCAATTGCCAGTCATGAACTAGTTGAGCTGATTAGATCAACAAATAGAACACCTCTTATTGATGAAGACATTCAAGACGATCAAGGAGATGAAACTTTTCCTGAAATAAACAAAGGGCGCACTGATATTGCTGCAGAAATCTTAGCAAAAGCTGGACCTAGAACTTTAGAAATGGGCATTGAACTTTTAGATTTACAATTTAAAAGAATAAACTATGTTGATGAAGTAAGACAAAAAATTTACGAAAGAATGATTACCGAAAGAAAAAGAATTGCTGAGCAATATAGATCTGAAGGTCATGGAGAAGCTAGTAAAATTCTTGGTAACAAAGAAAGAGAACTAAGCATAATTCGAAGTAAATCATTCAAAGAAGCTGAAGAAATAAAAGGTGATGCCGATGCCAAAGCTGCAAATGTATATGCTTCTGCTTATAATCAAAGTGCTGACTCAAGAGAATTTTATAGATTCTTAAAAACTATGGAAAGCTATAAAAAAGTTTTTGGCCCCGAAGACATGTTAATCCTCGACACCAACAACAAACTATTCCAAGCAATTAAGTAGCAAAAAAAATACATTTTTAATGTTACAAGCTTAATAGATTATTACAAATAGATTGACCTAAATTTGGTAAAAATTCTCTTTGAAAATCTGCAATTGTCATATTATCTTTTACATAGCCAGGCTTAAAAATACTTGAACTTATATTATCTTTAAGTTTTTTCAGCGGGCGAAGTGTACGTAAACTGTTGAAAAAACTTAGAGATAGACATTTAACGACAGCCTGCTAAAGATTTTTTATAGCCAGGACTTAACTTTTAGGTTATAATGCATCATGCAATTTATTCTTTTTGCCATCACCTTACTTGCTTGCAATACAGCTTACGCCAATCAAATTTTAGTCAAAACTGAGGCAATCATAATCAATGCTTACGGACAAAATGGAAAAAATGCCACTAATGGAAGATCTAATTTTTCTGCAGGGGGAAATGGCCTTAATGCTGGAAATGCCCAAGCGGGACAAAATGGAGGAGCCGTTAAGCTTGATTTTTCACAAAACAATGAAGAACTAACTGTAAATATTCTTGCTAATAAATTACAAAAACAACAACTACTATCAAGTGAAGTAATCTCTAAGCTTAACTCTATAAAAATTAATGTATCTGGTGGAGATGGCGGCAATGGCGGCGTTGGTGGCAATGGAGCTAAAGGCATGACTGGAGCTAAAGGAAGTCAATGCCAGGACGGGGAACCAGGTGGAACAGGGGGAAATGGTGGATTTGGCTCCAACGGTGCTAAAGCAGGCGATGGAGGTTCAGCAATAATAAATATTCCATATTCTAGAAGAGAATTACTTTCCTTGATTGACTTAATAAATTTTGCACCTGGTGATGGTGGCAAAAAAGGCAGCCATGGAAAAGCAGGTCAAGGTGGAGATGGTGGACCAGGAGGACATTCAAAATTTGCTTTTTCAGATGATGACACTGGATGCTCAGGAGGGTCCCAAGGTCCAAGAGGAGTAACGGGAAGAACACCTAGGTTACCAGTTTTAAAACCAGGCCCTTTAGGAAAAAATGGGCAACTAAAAATTAATACAACAGACATCAATAATATTAAATTAAGCTTTACAGACAGATACCAAATTAATGGAAGCTATCAAATTAAAGATCAAAATAATGATGGAATATTTGAAGCAGGTGAACAAATTAATATTAGTAATTTTCGTATAAGCAACCCTTCAGGCATGGCAACACCTAAACAACCTATTAACATAAAAGTTTTACCAAGTGAACAATACCTTCATCAAGGAACAGATTTTGTTTCAACAGATTCTGTTGCAGGCTATACTAAAAATAAGTTATTACCAGATCAAAATATTAATATCATTTTAACTAATGTAGAAAAAGATCAAGTATCTCTAAACCCTCATATTACAAAAGTTAAATTCCCAACTAAAGCTTTTCAAATGCCTTTTAATAAGAATTTGCCAGAATTTATTTTTAACCCAGTTATTGAGCAAAAATTCCCCATTGTGGCTAGAAAAATTCAAACACCTGATGTTCTTGAAAATGGCGACATAGCCGAGATCAAATGGGAAATTGTCAATATTTCCAAAAAAGATCTAGGTGATAAATCTTCCTCAAAAAGAAAAATTATGGTTCGCTTACAAATTCTAAGTGAAGAAAATTTAGATAGTTTTAATCTTACTGCTGTTGATGAAACTTCAAAACATAATGCAACAATTAAGAATAAAATTTATGAACTTAAAATTCCATTTTTAGCTGCTGGTCAGAAAATTGAATTAAAATTTAAAATTAAAGTTTCTGATCAGACACCAAACTATGTACCTTTATCGATAAAACAAGTTGTTTATTTAGATCGCCTTGACACTAAAGATTTCTTACTTAATCCAATTCAAAATGGCACAACAACATTAAAAGTAGCCCCTGCTTACAAACAAGTACAGGGTGGAAATGTTCTTCTGGTTAGTAATAAATATAGCTCAAAAGAGTCTATCCAAGCTTGGATAGAAATGTTGCAAAAGCTAGGCTTTACTCCAGAAATATTTGATACAGATTATGAGGAAAAATTCTCTTTATACAATCGTGTTTATCGAGAGAAAACTTTAGCAAAAAGATATAAGAATAAGATTGTAATAATATTAAACAATGACCGAGTATTAAAAAACCATAATAATATCACCGCTCAAGCTGATCAGGTAATGCTTGATCTAAACGAATATACCCAAGGGGTATTTGAAGATAATATTAGTTTTTACTTTGTTGGTAAAAACAATACTCATTATAAAAACCTCTTTAATCGCTTAGTAATGCCTCCAGTTAAAAACGATGATGATAAAAAAGCTGTGGAATATACTTATAAAAAAATTCATAAGTTTTACACAGCGATAGAAAAAAAAGACTTCTCTGGTAAATTAGGTCTAATTGCAGAAATTGATTTAGATATTGGTTCAGAATTTAAAAAACCTACTATTGAAAAACATAAAGAAATTGTAACTGAATTAAAAAACAAACTTACTAAATTAGCACCAACTGATAGGTTTTATGTTGTTGGCACTTATCAATACTCAGAAAACCCTCGGTTTTTAAGAATAAAAAAATATAACTTAGGAAAATTAAAAATATATAAAGCATTAAACTTTAATGAAATTGCTTGGACAGGAAACCCAGTTTCAAATGCTGAGATGCAAACAAGTAGGTGGATAAATTCAGATCAAAATATAAGACAATTTATTTATGCATTAAACATCAATCAAAAATTACAACTTTTTAATAGATTATCAAAGGATTTTAAAACAAACTCTGAACTAATAGATACTGTCCATGATGGAGTATTACTAGAATTAGTTTTTGAACAGCTTTTAATTAGAAGTAGAAAAAAGATGCTTGATAAAGATCAAATAAAAAATATGATGAGTAAATTTGATTTAGTTATTGAATTTTTTGATACTTTCTCACCTATTCTAGTAGATGGTAAAAATGCTTTGTATGAATCAGACAAAGCAAACTTTTTATTGCAAATATTAGCGCGGCTAAATAAAGTTGCCAAAAATGAAAGCCATTGGCGAAACAATATTCCCCTCTTAGGAAACCGCCATGAAAGATCAAACGAAGTTCTTAATAATGAAAGCTTAAAAGCTATCAATAATATATTTGAAGATAAAAAAAATATAAAGAAAGCTCTAGATAAATATAAAAATGCATTTAAAAGAATGAATAGTAATGAATTTTTTAAAGATTTACTAATTGACCTAAAAGCAGAAACTAGCTTAATCACATTAAGTCAGAGTTCTAATTTCCTAAATTTAGATCTTACTGATCGAAATTATCAGAATAAAAAAGATGAATTAGAACAACAAGGAATGAGATTACAGCATCTGCAAAAGCACTCAAAAGATCGGAACAAGCAAAAATCTAGCAGCTTTGATAATCGAGTTGAAGAAACCTCAGGAGAAAACATAGAAGACAAAGAATTTTTTGATTTTTAAAAAATTTATATGTCAAAATATTAATAAAATTGTTTGTTGATTTTTATACAACCAACAAACAATTTTAATTTAAATAATTTTTAAATTTTAACAACTAAAAATTGCTAACTAAGTAGAAAAATTATTCTGCTAATAAATTTCTTTTACCTAAAGAAAGAAAATGGGCATATCTTGAATCAAAACTAGCTTTGTTTAAATGAAAACAACTTTTTGCTGGATTATCATAAGAAGTTTTTTCAACAATTTTTTTGGATGACAATGAAAAACTATACAAATTCTTTAAAGAAGGACCAAAGAAATTATTCTGACCAGTAAAATTTTTCAACATTCCTTTTTCGCTAACACAGCTTGCATTTACCATTGACAGGTTAAAGTTATCAGTAGACCATTTATCAGAATTAAAAGACATTTTCATTTCATGTTTAGCTTTTGCGTATCGTGTATTAGCTTCTTCAATAATTATATCTGGGAGAATGACCTTAACATAGCTATCAGTATTAGCTGATGTAAAACTTAAACCTACGCTAGGCTCTACATTATCTGTATTATTCTCTACTACCAGTCCTCCAGTAGAAAAATCAATTTCAAAAGGAAGTAACAATCCCTTCAAATTAAGTGAGATTTTTTTACCAATATCAACCATATCTTCGCTCAAATTAAGATTTCTAACTTCAATCTTTTCAATTCCGTATAAAAATACGTTTTGACTAGAATCAACAGAATCTATAACTGAAGTCTTTATAACTTCAATTTCTAATTCTGCATTATCAAATTTATAAACTTTAGTTTTTGAAAAAACAGTAATTTCAACATCTGGCACTACAACTCTATTAATATTGCTACTGCTTCCTCTAGTACTTCTAGTGCTAACTATTCTTTCCTCAGAATCAATCAAATGATAAAGAACCTTTAAATCTTTGATGGAATGTTGATTATTCCAAGTTTGTAAAATAACTTCATTCTCCACAAAATTAACTGTAGTCGACAAAGTATCACTATAATCTTCTTGATTTAAGTTAATTAAATTCGAAAAACCCAAACAGCTGATCAAACAAGAACAGCAAATAAAAATAATATTTTTCATATTTTTTTCTCCTCTAAAAAACCATATCATATTATATTTGGAGGCAACAGCCTATTACTTTAGCTCAAGCTAGAATGCGTTATTTTTTTTAAACCCAACTATAATTCGTCCTAAGTACTGAATAATCTTTAAAACTCAGACATATTATTTGCAATTGGATGGATCAACTGGATAATTCCTAGTGGAGTCCCATGCTTTAAAGCCAGCCAACTTAGATTTATACCTAAGCACATAAAACTTATTTTCTAAATCTAAATTTAAAGCCTGCAAGTAGACACCATTCTTTTTTAATCTAGTACTTTTAGTAGCATGAAGAATAAATTGTTTATTTTCTTTTGAAACAATAATACCCATATGACCTTTTGGACCATTGATACCCTCTCCTTTATCCCAAATAATTACATCTCCAGATTGTAGTTGTTCATCCTTTAAATTTAAAACCTTAAAACTAGCTAACAATTCTTGATACCGACACTCACTTAAATCATTATCTAAAAAGTTCTTTTCAGGGTCTATTAAATGCCTACTCAATGTTAAAAAATGCCTAGTTTTTGCGTAAGGATAACTTGCTCCAAGAATTTGGTAAATTCTATGAACCATATGAGAGCAATCTGTACCTAATAAAAAAGAAATTCTTTTTTGACCATAATGATATGGATCGGCAAATAATATATATCCATTATATTCGCTTTTTTTAATATCAAATTCTTTTTTGCCATACATTTGCCAATAATGAAGATGAGCCGCTAATAAGTCAGCAGCTTGAGTTTTATTTTTCGCCTCAGGTTTAAATAATAATTCCTGAATCATGGCTTCTAGGGATTTATCAAATCTTTTATTTAAAGATTTTGTGGTAAATGAAAAACAAAATATTCCACAAAATAATAATACTAAATACACTAAATTTTTCATCACTAATTGTCCTTTTGCTCATCAACTACTTGTTGGTATAAGAAATTATATTTAAGGGCTGCTTCATGAGAATATACTTCTGGATCGCCTGCACCATGGCCGCCAGATTTATTTTCATAAAGCCAAGAGTTATTTAAATTAAGTGATTGCATTTTTGCTCTCATTTTTCTGGCATGTGCTGGGTTTACTCGATCATCTTTGTCTGATGTCATTAACAATAAACCAGGGTAAGAAACATTTTTTTTTACCGCATGAAAAGGAGAATACTTAAGCCAAAAATCTCTAACCTTACTATTCTCATCTGGATCACCATACTCGCCTACCCAACTATCACCAGGAGGCATTTTTGTATATCTGAGCATATCAAGCAATGGAACAGAAGAAATTCCAGCCTTATAAAGACCTGGCTTTTGAGTTATGGCAACACCCACTAACAATCCACCATTACTTCCGCCAGCAATAGCAACCTTTTTAGGATTAGTTATTTTATTTTTAAACAAATCTTCGGTTACTGCAAAAAAATCATTATAAGTAACAAATCGATTTTCCTTTAATGCTTGCTGGTGCCACATTGGTCCATATTCACCACCACCTCTTATATTTGCCACAATTAAAACATAGCCTTTTTCCATCCAAGCCTTACCCATTGTGGAGGAATAAAAAGGATTTATGGAAATATCAAAACCTCCATAGGCATAAATTAAAGTTGGGTTTTTACTATTTAGTTTTATATCTTTGGGCCGAACCACAAAGTAAGGAATTTTTACTCCATCAAAACTTGTAGCAAATTTTTGCTCAGCAACTAAATGATCACTTTTAAAAATTGGCTTTTTCTGTCTTAATTTTTTGCAAGTCCATTTGCTATCTGTGTGCTTTACTAAATAAATTGAATATGGAGTAAGAAATGAATTATGAGTTATAAAGAACTGATCATTAAAATCATCTGAGGAAATAACCTCGGTATTTCCTGAATTAAACCCACAAATAGGTTCAGTAATTTTTAAATTGCCATCTTTAACTATAAATTCACTTACTTGAGATCGAGCATGAACCATAGATGTTAAAAATATTTTTGACTTTGCCATCGATATATCTGTAATAATATTATTTTTATTATAACCATAAATTAATCTCGGCTTAGAACTCAGACCAACTATATCGTAAGCCAGCAAATCCCCTGGGTTAAACCCTTGCCATTTTTCCTTAAGCAATAATAAAACTTCCTTTTGATTAATCATATTAAAAAACTGTAATTTATTTGGTAATTTAGTGTCCACCAATTTTCTTGTAACAGGATTAAAATATAAATATTCTTTAGAGAAAAAATCCTTACCTTTGACTACAATAAAATGTCTTTGATTATTGAAAACAAACCAACCGGCATGAATCCAAACATAGTCTTTAGGCACTTCGGCAATAACTTCAGCAGAACTAAAGGGTGTACCTCTTTTCCACAGCTTTAATCTTTTAGCATATCCTGATTTAGTTTTTTCAGTATCCTCACCAAAACTAGAGGCCACTAACAATGTATCTTTATCTACCCAAATAATCCAGGATTTAGCCTCCGGAATAAAAAATCTATCTGTAGTTACAAACTTCTTAGTCTCGGAATTAAATTCTCGAAATTCCTCTGAATCTTTTCCTCCATGAGAGAATGCAATTAGGCAATGTTTTTTCTCTGGATACAAACAATTCATCCCTCCGTATTTCCAATCCTTAGATTCTTTTTTTGTAAAGGAATCAAAATCTACTAATTCTTCCCACTTGGGTTTCTTGGAAGCGAATGAATCAAGAGTTGTTAATCTTAAAATTCCGTTTTTTCTGGTTCGATCTTTTCTAAAACTTGATAGGTATTTTGAGTTAAAAAAGGCAGGAACATCAATCACTTCTTTCTCATTAAATACTTCATTGAGAAAAATATTTTTTAATTGGTTATATCTTTTACCCGTAGCAAAAGCTGCTGTGGTTCTTGTGTTTTCTTTTTTGGTCCAAGAATTAGTTTTTTCTGATTTTGGATCCTCTAACCAAATAAAGTCATCACTTTTAGAACTGTTAGAGTTAACTAGTTCTTTTTTCAGTTTTTTAGCTGAGTTATCTACTTTTGAACAAGAAATGCAGAAGCATATAAAAGCAGCAAAAACTAAATATTTACCATTTAAGCACATATTAGCTAATATATATGGAATATTTTTAATCAGCAAAGGAAATATACAATTACACTACCAAAAAAGGCAATAGTACCTTATCATAGTAATAACTTAAAATATAAAGAAGGAGAATATATAAATGGCAATAGCTAAAACAATAGAACTAGTAGCAGAATCAAAAACCTCATGGGAAGATGCTGCCAAAAAAGCAGTAAAAGAAGCAGGAAAAACAGTTAAAAACATAACTGGAATTTGGATTGCTGATCAAAAAGCTGTAGTAAAAGGCAATAAAATTACTCACTACAGAATTCACTGCAAAATTACATTTGTTGTAAAATAATTGTGTTTAAAAAAACTTCTTAATATCTATACTTTTTATTGAAGACAAATATTAAGAAGTTTTTTATTTATCATTATGACTAAATATTATTTCTTCTTTGTTTTATATTTTTCAAGTTCCTTACTTAATATTGCTAGTACTCCTAAAAAATTTTTTGATTTAATAAACGAAGTGAATCAAGATTTCAAAAAAATCGACATCTCCTCCTTATTTGATAACCTTATTGAAGAAAAAAAACTTAAAGTACATGCTCAACTTCAATCTGATAAATTATCCATAAAACAAAAAAAGGTTTTAAAAAGCAAGCTTAAAGACCTTGAAAGCCCACAGATTAGAAAAAAAATGATTGCCGATCTTTTCAGAATGAAAACTAAAGATTTAGTAAACCGCGAGAAAAACAGACTTGAAAACATTAATTTAAGCAATGAACAGCAAAAAATTTTAACTCAAGCAAAAGACTTGATTACTAAAGTCCATTTATATAAAGAAGAGGAAGTTAACTCCTTAAAGTACGCTAAATGGGTTACCGAGTACCGAAAACTATTAATAGAATATAATTGGCTTCAATAATTAGTTAATTAAAATCCTTTAGGAAGTTTTAATTGGCCAGTCTTTTTAAATGGAATCGCAAATGGACCAACATGAAGCTTGGAATTTAAACTATATGTTTGTTGTCCTCTTCCAGTAATTCCCTTCCAAAGTAAATCAAGCGACTTTCCAAAGGATTTATAATCAACTGAAATTGGAAGTTGCACTAGAGTCTTTTGATTAGCCGCTAAATTTATAGACTTGTTAAAAATTCCACTAATCATTGAAAGACCAGATATTTGTAAATCATACTGAATTTTACCAAGCGGAATTCCCAGTGGATTAGGATTAAAAACTTCAAGATCAAAAACTACCGTTGTTCCTTTTAAATTAGTTTCACCAAAGTTAACATTGGCCAAACTTACTCTAGGTTCTTGGACCAATTGCTCAAGCATTGTGCCACAGGAAAATTGAAGGAATAATAATGTAATTAATAGAAAAGTTCTTAACATAAAATAAAAAATACTCTTAATTAATTGATAAGGCAAAAATTAATTACTAGTTGATTCACTATTATTTTTTTCTTCGCCTTTATACATATACAGGTAGTTTCTCATTGCTTTCAACTGCTTTTCTGCATCGTCATCAAAGTAACCAGGAACTGCCATACGCTTGGAATTTGGATCGTCTGGATCGTCCAAGGGCCACAACTCTGGCATTCTAGTTCCAGGCATAATTTTATTTGGATCTCTTAGCCAATCCACAACATAGCTTCCTTTGAGACGTTTTTTTACATTAAATAAGTGAGGAGCAGCTATACTAGTATCTTCGCCTTCTGAAAGAACTGCATGGCAACTTAAACAAGCAAGATCATTAAACATCCCTCTAGCCTGAGTGTAGTCCTCAGGTGATAAAGGTTGAAAATCAGCTTCATAACTAAATGGATATGGTGCTGAGTCTAAAGCAGTAAAATATTTAGTTAATGCTGTTACTTCACCTTTCTCAAATTTATAACTAGGCATCCTAACACTTAACCAAGGCCTTATTGGTTTAACATTATTAAAAAAGCTATATAACCAATCTGGCTTAGTTTTGTATCCTTGATTGTTTAAATTTGGTGGACCTTCTGAAAAATCATCTGGATAATGAGCTAATATTTCTCCGCCAAGGTTATTTATTGTGTGACAACCAAGGCAATTTTTTCTTCTAATAACTTTTTCACCTTCAATTAAATCATGAATTCGTGCACTAACTTTATATTTGGCAATTTCATCAACGGTACTCTTCTTAAGTCCACTTATGACGGTGGCAATAGCCTCTGCTTGGGCATCATTAAAACCAAAGTGTGGCATTCTAGTCTTGGCATCAAAACTTCTCTTCAATCCTACATCAAAAGATCTTGGGTTTTTGATTTTGGCTTTTATCCAATCATGACGTGTGTGAGGCACATGAACATTATCAAAAGAAAACTTACTAAGTGATTTAGAACCTTCATAAGTTAATTCAGCTCCAATTTGGGCCTTACCTTCAAAACCAGAAATAGCATGACAGGTATAACAGCCATAATGGGAAATCATTTTTTCACCTACCCACATTTTTTTATCTTCTAGACTTAAAGATGCAAGCTTTTCTTTGGCTTTTAAAACAGGTAACTGTTTATTAAAATCTGCCAGCATTATCTGGTCACGAATTGAATCTTTAGCTATTGCAGGCACTGATTTGTTAGCAAAATCAGTATTTTTCTTAGAAAGTAAATATGCAGAAACATCAACCGCTTGTTGATCAGACAATCTCATGTCCGGCATATTTGTGTTCTTCCAGTAATGATTAGGATTCTTAAGCCAAGAGTACAACCATTGCTTCGTAACCTTTGAACCCATCTGATTAAGTTCAGGCCCAAACATAGGAATTAAATTATCTTTTTGAGCCATTTCCTTTGGATAACCCATATCTGGATCAATCTCAGGATTTTTTCTCGGAAAATCATCTACTGCATGACAGGCTAAACAACCAATTTCTCCAGTAAGTTTTTTACCATTTGAAATAGAAGAAGCTAAAGTTTCTGGATAAGTAATAGGAGAATATTTCTTGCTCTTAGCTTTCAAGTAATAAACTATACCTTCAATTTCAACTGCGGCTCTTTCCATAGATTGTGGATCAGAGTTATTATGAAGCTGCCAAAATGCCGGCATCATTGTTGTAGGCCTAAAGTCTTTTGGCCACCATAACCATTTAATTAACCATTGCTCAGAAACTTTTGATGTTATTGATTCAAGTGATGGAGCATGCTCTACCATTTTAGACTTTTCTTCAAAGTAACCCTTAACCTTGTGACATTCATAACAACCAGAACGCTCTATTAATCTCATTCCACGATTTAAAACCGGAGCACCCGCAAGCTCTACATTCTTAGCATGACATTGAATACAACTTGCTTCAGTCATTCCAACAGGAAGCATTGGGTTTTCTACATGGTGTTTACGCTCAAAATCCCATTTAGCAACCCATTCTTTTTCTTGAGATTTATTTCTAGGCATATGTCCAGTAAAGCTAAAGTCTAAACTTCTTCCTTCTCCAGCATGACAGACTGTGCAACCAAATTTATTAACCGGATGCTTACTATTTGGTCCAACATAAGAGGCTAAGTTTGAATGTGTAGCAAAAGGCTGTGGAAAATTTTCATAACCTGGTTGATCAATTTTTGCATGACAATTAATACATCTGTCAACTCTTTGGACTTGATTAAAGTGATAATCCACTTTTAAGTTAGGTAAAATGATTTGCTTGATTTTAACGGTTGGAACAACGGCATCAACTATTGGTGCATTTCTAACAACATTAAATAAACTTTGTTCATTTTCTTTAATGATTTTTTCTTGTTTAGTTATTTCACCATTTACCGAAGCAAGTCTTGTTTCAAGTTGTTTGTTTTTAAAGTTAATATCTTTTTTAACTTCTTTAGCATTATTAAGCGCAATTTCAGCTTTTAAAGTTTTATTTCTTAATTCTTCAACGTATAAAGCATCCTTATCATATTGTTTTTTTAATTTTTTATATTTCTCTGGATCATTATGATGAAAGGCACTGTTCATATAAAAAAGTGCAGATTCAAGTTCAGATTTCTTGGATTGAAATACTATATTTAATTTATAGTATTCTCCATTTAGCTTTTCTACTTTAGAATTTATCTCTTTATTAAGCTGAACTAATTCTTTTTCAATAAATACTTTTTCTTGTTTTAAATTATCTAAAAGTTTTTTATCAATATTTTTATTTGCCTCAGAAAGCTTTGCTTGAGCAACTGTTTCATCTATTTTCTGAGCTTGCCTAGCAAATGACTTCCAAGGTCTTTCATAGTCCTCAATAACTATCCAAACTGTAGTTACCAATAAAATAATTGAACCAATCGCAAATATCTTAGAAAGAATTTTTGTTTCGTAAACACGATCATTTGGATCAGGAACAGCCATCTATAATTAAACCTCTAAATATTAAAAACATATTCAGGCAATGCCACAATATATTTTAAATTAATAAACCAACGTAAATACATTTTAATAGGCAGTGAAAGCATCACCAACCCAAGTATCACAACAATATTATACCTAGTAAAACCAAGTCTTTGATAATAATTTTTTAAAAATGTTTTGGAAAGAATTGGTGGAATTGCCACCATATATCCAAGTGTCAAACCTATTCCTAAAAATTCTCTAACAAAAGGGTTAGTAGGAAGTTTTGTATGTAATAATTTAACCCAAAATAATTCTGAAAGATTAATGTTATTCATAACCAACACCTTATGTTTATCCCAATACTCAAAGGGTCCATAAGTATTCCAACTAGGCCCTCTGAAAAAAGTCCCTAAGAAAATCAAAGCAATCCATAAAACAATAAATCCAAAACCAAACACCCAAATTGCAGAGAACCTATCTTTAACAGTATAGTAACCATTTCCTTTTGGGTTATCATCGTAATAAGGAAGAGCAACCAACCCAACAATAATCATTACTGGCATAACCACGCCAGCCATCCATGGATCAAAATACACTAACATTTCTTGAAGACCTAAAAAGTACCAAGGCGCCTTTGCAGGATTGGGAGTTACACCAGTATTTGCTGGCTCCTCAAGAGGTGCTTGAAAAATCACCGCCCACGCAAATAAAAAAGCTAAAAAAAGAACCATACAAATCAATTCAGAATAAACCAGGTCTGGCCAGGTATATACTTTTTGATTTGATTCTTGTTTTTCTAAATTTGGTTTGCCTTCTTCGTCCAAAGCATCATTTATTGCTGCCCTTCTAAAACTAAGCCAAACAAAATATCCAGTTGCATAAGCCATAATCCATATTGGTATATTATCAGGCTTACTTGCTTGAATAAAAAAGTTAGGGTCCATCAAAGACCAGACAAGCGCAATTACAGAAAAAATAAATACAGGAATCATAAACTTTGGATTGGTCCATTTCCTATAATATTTCATCAACAAAACCCACCCAATACAGGCAAGAGTGAAGAATATAGTTGGACTAGAAAGCCAGTTAAGAAAATCTTTTAATAAATCTTGCATATAATTTTTAGACAATCCTTTTTTACAACCACAATTTTAAAGTGGGCCGGATATTCCTCCATCTTTTCTCACTCTCCAAAAGTGTATTGCTATTAAAATCGTAACAACAAATGGAATGAAAATACAATGAAGTACATAAAATCTTAGTAAAGTTGCTTCGCCCAGAAATCTTCCAGCCAATAAGCCAAATTTTGCATCAGCTCCAGAGTGAATAAGCTGAACATCACCAACCTTAAGTGCAAAAGCGAATGGTCCTTCAACACCAATAAGTGGTGTAGCAGCAGCCATTTGAGCTCCAACAGTAATTGCCCAAATTGCCAACTGATCCCATGGCAGCAGATAACCAGTAAATGATAAAAGCATTGTTAGTACTAACAAAAGCACCCCTACTCCCCAGTTAAATTCTCTTGGTGGTTTGTAACTTCCAGTCATAAAAACCCGAAACATATGCAACCAAACGGTAATAACCATTGAATGAGCACCCCATCTATGAATTTCTCGAAGAATACCCAGAGGAACATGTTCTCTTAATTCAATAATATCGTTATAGGCAAATTCTAAAGTAGGACGATAGTAAAACATCAATAAAATTCCAGTTACCGTTTCAATCAAAAACAAGAAAAATGTTAACCCACCCATACACCAGGTGAATGACATTCTAACACCAGATTTTCTGGTCTTTACAGGGTGAAGATGAAGAGCAACATTAGAAAGAACTGCCAATGATTGATCTCTTGGATTATCGGGTACTCCATGTCTAAAAATTGATTTCCAAACTTGAGTATTTCTAATGTATTCCCAAATGTCTCTTACTGGATTACGCACTTAAAATCTTACCTTTCTAAACATATATTTTATGCCTTTAAGAGAAACTCATTTTTTTCCCATTCGGTTTCAGTTTTCACTACTAAAGATTTATCAACAACAATAACTCCTGTAGTATCTAATTTAATTGAAAATCTTTCCAAAGGCCTTGGCGCAGGCCCCTCGTAATGTAAACCTGTTATTCGGTAACCACTACCATGACAAGGACACTTAAACTTTAATTCTCCTTGCAACCAGTTTGGAGTACAACCAAGATGGGTGCACACAGTAGAAAGAGCATAAAATCCATCAGTAGTTCTTACTATCCAAACACCTTGAGAATCTTTAAATCTTTCATCCACACCAATTTGGTATTCAGAAGGCACACCGGCACGAAAAGCAGAAGGCTTTTCAAATAAAACATTAGGAAATAAAAACCTCCCTAATAAACCAGCCATCGCACCTATCACTACTGAAAAGCTAAGCCAACCCACCCAAAACCAAGATAAAAACTCTCTTCTCTCTATTGGATCTTGCAAATCATTTTCACTGTTAGCAGCCATGTAAACCCCTTTATAATCAAGCTATTATTCTTAAACAACCTCAAACCAAATTTCTTGAAAATAATAATTTATTAGAAGTTTTTAATGATTGAAAAAATTTAAAAAAAAATGCTATTTTTTGGACAACTTTTCAAGTGCACGCTTACGTAAATCTATAGAGTTGTGGCTCAAACTTATTTTTTTTACCATCTCAAGACTATTTTTGCTGCTAGACCTGTCTATAGCTTGATTACAAAGCCAAGATTTAAAAACAAAGTCTTTCTGTTGCTCAGCATTAATTGTGAAGCTTCCTTTGGGAAAATCCCAAGAAATGCATTCTTGCAAAACACCATTCAACCCGTCAGGTTCTGCTGTATTAATTTTGGCAATAATAAATTCCTTCATCCAATAAACTTTCTTGGAATCATCAGAGTTTGATGAATGCTTTTGTAAAATGAACTGCTTTACTGAACTTGGCAATTGATCAAGGCTTTCTTCAATCTTTAAGAGAGTATTCAATTTAATATTTTGGTTTTTGCTATTTAAAAGAAAATTTATATTATTTTTACTAAAAAAAACACTGTTAATTAACCCTGGACTAGACAAAAATGCATTCAAATTGTCTTGTGAAATTTTTTCTATATTTAACTTACTTAATTCAGCAGTTAAATATTCTTTATTATCAATTGCCAGCAATGCTAAAAATTCATCAGAGCTTTGAAAGGTTAAATTATTTAATTGCATCTTTAAAAAGTTAATAAAACCTGGTGACATTTTAACTTTAAACCCACTACCTTTAAGTTTGTTAAAGTATAATTTAGAAAAATTTTCTTGATCAAGTCCCGAACTAGCAACAATTTTTTGCTCCCAAGTAGCTGGCTTTATATCATCAACTAAAAGCCATTTATAAAAACTCCAAGTTATAAAAAACATAGCTAATAAAAAAACTACAAAAACTCCAACATTTAATAATGATTTAATACTAGAATTTTTAACCTTGTTTTTTTGGACTGGTATAAATTTAATTTTTTTCATAGAAGACTAAAACAAGAACAACATAATCTATTTAGTGGTTAATGTGTATAAATTTTAGTTAAAATTAATATTTTATGGCCTAAAAAACTATTTAAGCCATAAAAAGATAAATAATACTAATTACTTAAAAACATAGTCTTGTTTTTAGCTTTAATAAGCTGGTAACTAGCCAGTAATGATGAATGAACCCTTAAATTACTAAGCCTTTTTGCTGCATTCAAAAGATTCACATAGAATAAATCTATATCTATCAAATTTTGCTCATTAAGATCTGAAACCTTGGTAAGCTTTAAAACTGACGAAGCAAGCATGCTAAAAGATTCTAATTGCTCAACATTAACCTCAGTTAAGTCAAAATTTGCATTGGTAAACAAAAATTCAAAACTTGTTTTTGAAGAATCCACCTCAGGCAAATCAGTAGACATACATAGGTTAACTAATGTAGTCATTAAAGATAACGTTTCAACTTCAGAAATAGAACTAGAAAATTCTGACCTAAGATTCTTAGTACAATCCTTACTTACCTTTAGAGCATTCAACTGTGGCATTTTTTTATAATATTCACTTATCAAATCTGTAGTTTTATCTGAAATTTCATATTCTCTGCCGATGTGTAATCTAAACTCAACTAGTGGCAACAAATATCTGTTTAAAGAATTAGGATTTAAAAAGAATCCAGCTTTTTTTAAAAATCTATCAATTGCAGCGGATTCATCTTTTGTACCAATATGCTGATAAAATAGTTCACTAGAGTTCATCCCACAAGATTCGTGACCTTTACATTTTGTGTGAGCATCGTAATGAGGAAAAATGCTTTTATATTTTGCATACATTTCAGACTCAAGATCAGGCACCGTAAACATTTCTACAGACAAATCATTACCTACTTTATAATCGGGAAAAAGCTTAAGCAGCATCTCATGCACAAATTGAATTGGTATTGACATTCCTCTAACTTGAAATGTTCCATCCATTGACAGCTCAGTAATCTGTGGGACTCTTGTAGCCTGCGCAACTCCAATTACTTTTTTTGAAGCTAAATCATAAACTGGTCCACCGCTATTACCAGGCAAAAATATAGACTTGGAGTATAAACGATTGTTTTCAGTTATTCCCTCTAACTCAACCGAGCTAGATGAAACTGGCGCACCAAAAGGATGGCCAAATAACTTTAAATTTAAAGCTGCAGTATCAACATTTTCTTCGTTATAACTAATGTCTAAAAAATGTTTTATTTTTTGACCTTTTTTTAAGTTAACTTTTCCAAGAGTGATATCCAACTTTTCAGACTGCGCCAAAACCTTAATGTTATTGTAAACAGCCATTGCTCCGCCGTCTCGTAAATCCCTAACTAGATAAGTTGAGCCACAACCATTTTCCAAGGAGCAAGCATCTTTTGGTAGCACATGATGATTAGTAATAAACAAACCATCACTTGAAATAAAAAAAGCTGTTCCTGTACCTTGCCCTGGAAGTACAACTTGGGCAACAGCCGAAGCAATGTTTAATTCTTCTTCACTTGAGTTTTCTGTTAAGACTTTTAAATCAAATGGAACACCAAAATTTGATGGAATAGCGGCTTCTGCTATCTTATCCCATTTTTTATTCTCTAAATCTTGTGTAGATTGAGTAGTGGCTTTTTGAATATTATCACTTTCATAAATTTTAATAATCTTTTTCTTCCCACAAGACACAACCAATAATAATAATAAATAACTTAAGAATCTTTTCATTCTCCCACCTCCAAGTATCTCTATATAGTAAGATACTTTTCTTAAGATTCGCCTTTAATTTCCTTAATTAAGAAGATTAAAGGTTTTTCTTGAGCAGCGCATTTTTATCTTAAGAAATATAAGTTAACTATAATCTAGATTTTTTAAATTTAATCTTGATTATTAATATGTATTAATAATTTATCTATTCAGGTAATGAATTATTATCTTTAAAATCTAAATAATCATATTTCAAAGCATCGCGATCATATTTAGAATACTCAAACTCAGTTGTATGAACTAAGCATTCTGTTGGGCAAACTTCTGTGCATAAACCACAAAAACAACATAAACCCTCGTCAATATCAAAACGTAAAAGCTTTAACTTAATTGGTTTATTACCAAAGTGTTTAGGAGTTTTTTCATCTAAATTCTCACCCTCATTTTTTTTCCTACTATCAATAGAGATACAATCCACAGGACAAACAACTGCACATTGATTACATGAAATACAACCTTCAACATGATTAAATAATCTATTTCTACTTATTGCTGGCAACTTATCTTTTTGTTCAGGGTAGCTTATAGTAACTGGCCCTCTGCCATAATCATAACCAGATGGACTTATTTTACGAATTAAGCCATTAGTTTTAAGAAAAGAACGCATGGTAATACTCATGCCTTTAGATACAGTTTTTATTGCCATAAAAATATTACTAAAATACTTTGCTACTGGTGATTTATTTGCCATTATCTATCCACTTCTCCAAGAACAATATCTAAACTTCCAATTATTGACACTACATCTGCGAGCATAACCCCGCCACAAAGTTCATCTAAACATGAAATCGCATTAAAACATGGAGAATTAATTTTTAATCTATAAGGCTTCTTACTTCCATCTGCTATTAAATAGAATCCAAGCTCTCCTCTTGGGCACTCTGTAGTGACATAAACTTCACCTTGCGGCTTAATAGTCTTACCAACTCCGCCTTTTATTTCGCCTTCGGGCAATTGTTCAATTGCTTGGTTAATAATCTTCATGGATTCATACATCTCACGAACCCTTACTTCATACCGGTTCCAACAATCACCAATAACTCCCCGTTCACCTTGCCCAATGCAAACATCAAAATCATATTTTTCATATCCACAATATGGTGCTTGTTTTCTTAAATCCCAGTTAAGTCCAGAACCTCTCAAATTAGGGCCACTAAAACCATAGCTAATTGCTAAGTCCAATGGGACAATCCCAACGTTAGCTGTTCTATTCACAAAAATAGAATTATGGGTAAGCAAGCTATCTAATTCATCAAGCTGAGGTTTAAAATAAGCTGTAAAATCTTTAATCTTATTTATAATTCCTTCACTTAAATCCCTACTAACTCCACCTGGGCGAATATAGTTATATAAAAGTCTGGCCCCACATATCTCTTCAAAAATTCGAAGAACTTTTTCTCTGTCTCTAAAAGCAAATAGAAATGGGGTAAAACCACCCATGTCTAATCCATATGTTCCAAATGCTAACAAATGAGAAGCAATCCTATTTAATTCTAAAACTATAACTCGAATCACTTGAGCCCGTTCAGGAATTTCAGCTTGTAATAATTTTTCAACAGCCATACAAAAACCAAGCTCTTGATTCATACTTGCTACATAATCCATTCGATCGCAAAAAGGCACAACGCCAAGGTAATCTAAATTTTCAGCATGCTTTTCAAAACACCTATGCAAATAACCAAGGTGAGGATATGCAGCACGCACAATTTCACCATCAGATATTAACTCCACTCTTAAAACTCCATGAGTAGATGGATGCTGAGGACCCATATTAATAGTTAAATTCTGAGTTCTAAAATTTGAATTTAGTTTTAAGTTTGTATTTTCCATTTACAAAGGCACCTTCATTCCATTGTATTGTTCTGGAGGCTGGTAATCTTTTTTAAGTGGATAACCTGTCCAGTCACTGGGCAATAAAATTCTTTTAAAATTTGGGTGTCCCTGAAAAACTATCCCAAACATATCGTAACATTCACGTTCTTGAAAATTAGCTACTCTAAACAAACTAGTAACAGAATCCACTACAGGTTTTTCTCTATTTAAATTTACTTTAACAGTGAATTGATGTTTATGAGTCAAGGAAAACATAACATAGGCAACTTGAATAAAGTCACCAGAAGCAACTCCTTCATCATCAACTACTTTTGGATAATCAATTCCAGCCACAACTCTAAGTTGATTACAGCTAATTTCTGGATCGTCTCTAAATAATTTAATAGCATCCAGCAACATTTCACCGTCTTGGACAATAAAAGCAGAATCTCCAATTTCTTGTTTTTCAATAATTATTTTTGAGCCAAGTTCAGGATTATGCTTTTTAACCACATCCAACGCTTGTTCTTCAGTTAAAGGATTTGGTTTTTTCCTAAAACTTGGAACCATTGCAGGTTTATCTATTACAAAAGTTCTTTTGGGAATGCCAGATTCGTTTGTCATTTTTATTTAAAATATCCTAACTACTATTACTAATATAATGTGGGGATTTGATCAATGATTTGCAAATCTTACACAAATTTTCATATACCCTATTAATATCTCAACTATATTGATATAAATAATATTTGCTGAAGGCAATTAAAAGAACATTGTATCTATGACTAATCTAATAGCAATTTTTAAAATTTTTAATTATTTTTTAATAACATTTCTTTATTTCCCAGTAGTTTCAATCGCTTATCTACTATTTGGTGGCAACAGTAAACAATTGTCCTTTTTTGTTCAAGGCTGGGCTAAAACCGTATTATTTTTACTAAATTTAAAAATAATTAAGACTGGACAGCTTTCAGACCATAATCCAAAAATACTCGCCAGCAACCATGTTGGTTTTCTTGATATTCCAATTTACCTAACCTTTGTTCCAACAGCTTTTTTAGCCAAGAAAAGCGTTATGTATTGGCCAGTAATTGGCCTAGGAGCAAAATTTATTGGCACAATTTTTGTAGACAGAAAAGACCCTAAATCTAGAAGTTCAGCCCTTGAAAAAATATCAAAATTTTTAATTAAAAGCAAAAGGACTTTAGTAATTTTTCCAGAAGGCACCACTAACACATGGGGAAAAAAATGGAAGTGGGGAAGCTTTAAATTGGCTTCAAAACATAGCTTTCCGCTTCAAACTGCAGTATTACTTTACAACAAACCATACCAAGTTTCTTATGAAGGAAACCAAACTTTTTTCAGCCAATTATGGAAAATTGCTAAGTTAAAAAACCTAAGTTGCGAAATCAAATTTATGGATGTATTCGAAAACATTGATGATCCTGAAAAAGTTTGCGCAATCACTGAGGAAAAAGCCCATCACGCTCAAAGAACTCATTTAAAATCAGTAGGTTACAAGAATAATTAGGGGTTATAATCCCTAATTCCCTCTCGTGAGCGTATAAGTTCAGCTAAAACCCTATAAGTAGTTGAAAACAATATAAAATAATTATTTTTTTTGTTATTTTAACAATTTTTGTAAATACCTAATATAATTAGGTTATTTATGTGAGGCAACTGCTTTTCACCCCCTTAAACTACTGTATTTATTATAAAATATCCCTTGCCGCCATTTTACTTTTCTTCCAATACATGTCACAATAGCATACCTATGCCTATAGCTATTAATATATTAAAAACTTTAATATTATTAATATCTTTATTAATTATCCCTCCTAAAGCAAACGCCAATCCAGACGCAAAAACTACCACCCTAGCACCACAAACCCTTAATACCGTAAAAGTAAGTGTAAATGTTGTTAGAGACACCATCGATATTCCTGATAATTTTGAGATTTTAGAATTACCTGAAATCACAAAGAAATTTCTGGAAGTAGTCCAAAGTAAAACTAGCTTTATATTTATCTCTAATGAGCGACAATGGAGTGATTTTGTATCTGAATTTATTAAAATAAAAAATGAATATTCCAACAGAGAGATTGTGATTTTTTATCCAAATAGATCTAATCCAATCCACTTAAACTTTCCAAAATACGTGCACGATATAGACACTAAAAGATTTACTGCCTTAGAATTGCCAGCTGATGATTTTTTTAGATTAAGAAAAGAAGCAACATTTAGCGATGTTCAAAAACTTGTCCACAAAGGAGAAAATTGGCACACAACAAAACTAGCTTCAAAAAAAATATTATTTAAACTTGGATTTTTAGCAATGCTTTGGACTTTTGCTCCTGACGTTATCACAATTGGCTATGCAGGTTACTTCGTGTATGATTCGATTGACACAATCCTTACCACAAAATTCGTAAATGATTTAGACAAAGATTATAAAAAAAGCTGGCTAGCTGAAGCTATGAATAAATTAACTAAAATTCCCTTCTTAACAAACTCTTTTAGGAAAAAACTTTACCGAAGTTCTAATGTACTTGAAAATTCACATGAAGCAAAAAAATCCAATAGCATAGCTTATAGCGACGGACTTCAACTTGGCAAAAGGCTTATCATTAGAGCTACGATATTATCTATGATTGGAGCTGCTATTAATTGGGAAATGTACTCTACTGAAAAAATGCTTGGCAACGTGCTAATAGTTTCTTCACTTTTCTATGCTACGAATTCTGCCAGACAAAGAGTTGTCCGTAGAAAAGAAATGACTGACTACGAAAGCAGCAACATGGAAAATAGAATTTGGTGGAGATTTGTACCATTATTACTTTTAGATTTACTTTCAGAAAAAGTATTTCCAAACTTAAATTTTCTAGAAAAAAATACCGAACTTTATGACTTCCTTAATAAATCATATAAAGTTGGGTTTGAAACAATCGGCGCGAGCTTTGGTAATTTCACAATAGCTGCATTTATTCTAATGATATACACCTATAGACAAGTTAATAAAAATTCAGAAAAAATGGCCAAGCCTGGCGCTATATCCTCAAGCTTCAAAAAAGGTTATAATTATATAGCCAAGCTTGTTTTGAATGAACAAAAATCAATTAATCCGTCAGCAAATAGTAACTCTAAGATTAAAATTCATAGAGTTACATTAAATAACTTTAACCTTTCTAAACCAGGAATTTGTAACTCCTTACTTAAACTTTAGTAAAGATTAAACAAAATAAATATAAAAAATTAGTTGATATAACCATAGATTATAAATATTGTGGCTCAGGTGGTTTATGGCTTCTTGGCGGAATTGGTAGACGCGCTGGATTCAAAATCCAGTGGGGGCAACCCCGTCCGAGTTCGATTCTCGGAGGAGCTACCAAAAACAAGTTAAAAATAATTGACTACCTAATGTATTTAAAACCATTATAAATATATCCTGTTAAAATTTGGATTGATGAGGACATATTAACTATTATCTAGTAAATAATAGATATGGGCATTGAATCTAAGCTCGGAGAGTCTATTATCACCACCAAACTTGATGCATTAATCAATTGGGGGAGATCTAACAGTTTATGGCCTATGCCAATGGGAATTTCTTGTTGCGCTATTGAAATGATGGCTGCTGTTGGCCCAAAATACGACATGTCTAGATTTGGATCAGAAGTGCTTAGATTTTCTCCAAGACAAGCAGACTTAATGTTAGTGGCTGGAACACTTACCTACAAAATGGCGCCAGTAGTTAGAAAAATATACGACCAAATGCCGGAACCAAAATGGGTAATGGCAATGGGAACCTGTTTATGTACAGGAGGAATGTTTGATAGCTACCCTGTGGTTCAAGGATTAGATCATATTATCCCAGTTGATGTTTATATTCCTGGATGTCCGCCAAGACCTGAAGCAGTAATTCAAGCACTGTTAAAAGTTCAAGAAAAGGTAAGAAGACAATCTGGAACAAATCCTCCATCTAGACATATGGAAAAAGCTAAATTTGCTTTACCAACAATTAAAACTCCAATTACTAAGAAAAAGAAAAACACTATGGTTTTAAACATGGGACCCCAACATCCTTCAACCCATGGGGTGTTAAGATTAATTTTAGAAATTGATGGGGAAAATGTTGTTCAATGTGTGCCTGAGATTGGTTACTTGCATCGAGGATTTGAAAAGATTGCTGAAAATAAAACTTATCATCAATTTATCCCATACACGGATAGATTAGATTATCTTGCTCCATTATCTAATAATGTATCTTATGCCATGGCTGTAGAAAAACTTTTACAAATAGAGCTACCACCTAGAGGACAATACATAAGAGTTATTGCATGTGAGCTAGCCAGAATAAGCGCCCATCTTTTAAGCCTTGGAACCTATGCCTTAGATGTTGGTGCAGCTTCAGTGTTTTTTCACACTTTTGATGAAAGAGAAAAAATTTATGACTTAATAGAAAAACTTGCTGGTCATAGATTTACCACTTCATACACAAGAATTGGCGGAGTTGCTCGTGATGCATCAAGTGAGTTTATTTCTGAACTGGAAAAATTCTTAAAACAACTTCCACAAACAATTGGAGAAATGGAATCATTACTAAGTAATAATCAAATTTGGTTAGATAGAACCAAAAATGTTGGAGTTATGAGCAAGGAGCTGGCCATTGATTATGGAATTAGCGGACCGAACCTCAGAGCCACTGGAGTTAACTGGGACCTTCGCCGAGATATGCCTTATTTAGCATATAATGATTTTAAATTTAATATTCCTACTGGAACCAATGGCGATGCCTATGACCGATATATGGTAAGAATTTTAGAGATGTATGAATCTATAAAAATTTTACATCAAGCAATTGAAGGATTACCAGCTGGAGAATATAATGCTAAAGTTCCTGAAGTTGTTTTGCCAAACAAAAAAGAAGTTTATACAGAAATGGAAGCTCTGATTTGGCATTTCAAAATTATTTCTGAAGGATTCAAAGCACCAGAAGGACAAATATATTCAGCGATTGAAAACCCTAAAGGAGAATTTGGGTTTTTTATTAAGAGTGATGGTAAAAGCCCTTCACCTGTTAGAACTAGAATCCACAGTCCAGCCCTTAGAGCTGTACAAATAATTCCTGAACTTGTTAAAGGAAAACTAATTGCTGATGTTGTTACTACAGTTGCTAGCCTTGACCCAGTTCTTGGAGAAATTGATAGATAAACTTAAACAAGAAAGAGATCATAAAATAAATGTCCGAACAAAAAAAAGATTTAGTTAACATTGAAATTGATGGAAAAAAACTATCTGTTCCCAAAGGAACCAATGTAATTCATGCTGCTGAAAAAATCAGCGTAGACATTCCTCATTTTTGCTATCACGAAGGGCTTACAGTAGCTGGACAATGCAGAATGTGTTTTGTTGAAGTTGAAGGAATGAGAAAATTAGCTACAGCTTGTTCTACAACAGTAAATGAGGGAATGATCATTAAAACTGAAGCAACTTCTAAATTAGTTAAAGAAGCTCAAAATAATACGCTAGAATTTACACTTTTAAACCACCCTCTTGATTGCCCAATTTGTGATCGGGGCGGCGAATGTAAACTTCAAGATTATACTTACGAATTTGGTCCACCAAGATCAAGAATGACAGATGAAAGAAGAGAACTAGATAAACATAGATCAATTTCTCATCAAATAATGTTAGATCAAGAAAGATGTATTTTATGCACTCGATGTGTACGATTTAGTGATGAAGTAGACGGAAAAGCAGAGCTGGTTGTTGATGGCAGAGGGTCTACCAATAAAATTGAAGTTTTTGATAACAACGAAATGCAATCAAATTTTTCTGGCAATGTAGTTGATCTTTGTCCAGTGGGAGCATTAACAGCTAAAGATTTTAGGTTCCAAGCTAGGCCTTGGGAACTAAAAAAACATTCGGCTACTTGCACAGGTTGCTCAGGTGGCTGCAGCATAGAGATTCACACTAAACATAGACACAATGGAATTGCTAGGCCAGATGGTCATCCTCCAATTCCTGAAATTAAACGAATAATGCCAACAAAAAATCTTGGAGTAAATGACTGGTGGCTTTGTGACAAAGGCAGATGGGGATACCATTTTCACAATCAAGATGAAAACCGCTTTACTCAACCATTAGAAAAAAAAGGTGATGCTTTTGAATCTACCACTTTAAAAAATATTCAAAATTTATTTTCTAAAGAAACCAAATGGGAATTTATACTGGATGATACCCTTCCATTAGACGGAATGAATTGGGCAAAAGAACTACAAAAAAGCTGGAATAGCAGAGGCAGAAATGTCGCTATTGCTAACGAAGAAAACCCGGTTGCCAAATCTTTTATCGATTCATATAGCAAATTTACTAAATTGGATTGGAACATGGACAAGTTCAATTGGAGCGAAATAACAACTGTAATTTGTGATAAAAGCTACCAGGACCTTGATGTAATCGCCCCAATGATTTCGCTTAGAATTGGTAAAAAAGTTAGAGAAGAAAAAATCAGGTGGCTTACCGCAAACCCATTTAATGAAAAAATAGATTCAAAAAATATAAATTCTACGGTTTTATTACTTGACCCAACTACTGATAACTTTATTAGCGAATTTGGCAAGTTAAGCCCTAAACAAAAATTTATTATTCTATGGGATAAATGTAATTCTCGAGGATTTGTTAATAATAATCTAAGCCCGATTAATTTATTTGCTGATAAATTAAACTGCCAAGATAAAAATGTGATTGTATTTAGACAATCAACTAACCAAGAAATTTCTAAATCTTTTGTTAATGCATTAAAAGATTGCAAAAATTTAATTATAATTGACTCTTTTAAATCAACAATTAGTGAAATGGCCAATTACATCCTACCGCTAAGAGCCCTTTATGAGACAAAATCTAAATTCACAAATATTGAAAATGTTGATTGTGAAAGTAAAGGAATAAGTATCCACCACCCAAACTACCCAAGCATTGAAAAGGGTGGAGATATGATACCTCCCTCACTTAAACTATTGTAGCCTAAAATAAAATGTTCAATAAATGTTCAATTTTAAATGAATATTGAACCAACTTTCAATAAAAAATAAACTAACAAAAAGTAAAGTTAAGATAATTTAAGTAATTTTTGAAGCTGTTTTTTTTCTGCCCTACAAAAACTATTATTGTTACTCTAACCATTAATTTGCTTATACGCGTCTAGAACAGAAATTAAAATAATTGTTTTCCATGAGACTATTGCTGATTATGAATATTTCCCATAAATTTTTATAGATGCTTAAGGGGAAAGTTACTAATCCATTATTATTGATTGCAATATTAATGTCATTAATTTTTAGCATATCGGGGAATTCTTCTGTTTGTTCAAATTTATTGAAACCAAATTTGATTACCAAGAACTCATCTGTATCTGCTTTTGACGCTATTTTAAAAGAAAAAGCCGGAGAAAACAAAAAACCTATTGTTTCTAAATTCACTAGATTTAGAAACTACTTTGCACAAATCAAGCAAAGTAAAATAAATAAAACAAATCATCGAGCCTTTAAGACTCTTTTTTATCGACATATTCAAAAAGCAACTAAGGAACAAGACCCTAGCAAAAAAACAGTTTTTGTAGTTTTTGATTTAGAAGCAGATGGAGTTACTCCTGATGCAAAAATTCATGAAATTGCCGCCAAAGTATACGATGCAAACATACAGGAACTTAAATCTAAAAAATTCAACCCTCTGTTTCTAGCCTATGGAAAAAAAAGATACGAAGAAAGTTTTGAGATATTATTTTCAAAATCGACAAATGAACTTAAAGAAATATTAAAGGATTCAGAGATAGCCACGTTACTTGAAGGAATTAAAAAATCTATTAATGAAACTGGAAGAATTAGAATCGCCTCTACCCTTAGACACTTAAAAGAGAATGAAGATACAAAAGGTTTATTCTCAGCCTATCCTGAATTACAAACAAAAATTTTAAAAACTCTAGAAATTCTACAGGATCAATTTTTAGCTCATTTAACCGCTTATAGTAAAATTTCACCTTCTAAAAGACAATCAGAAATTGAAATCATTCAAGCATTTGATAAATATTTACGAGATATTGAAGAACATTACAATGTAATCATGGTAGGCCAAAACATGAGCTATGATATTGGCAAGTTAAATGATGCTGCTAAACGTGCCCAGTGGCTAGATTTTTATTGGCAACAATCCCCTATGTGGGTAGACACAATTGCCCTTGCTAAACAAACACTAGATATGTATTTGTTAACGCTTTTCTTAACTTCAGTAGAATCCCTCAAAGAAAAAAAAGCTGTTGAAGTTTTACCAGTAGAACTTACCGATGGAGAAAAGCAAACTTTATTAAAACACTTACCTTTTATTAGTCATAGTAATCATGAGCTGTCATCTTTGTTTGGGGTGAAAAATGAAGGTGCTCACCAAGCGATTGTAGACATAGACATGACTTCAAAAGTTATGAAAAATCTTTATCAAGTAGAATTACTTTTTCATCAACACATAAAAAAATTAATTGCTGAAAACCCAAAGTGGGCAGATACTATTTTAAAAACTCTAGAAGTAACCAGAAAAATTGAACTTGCAAACCAAGTAAGTAAACTTCTAACTCCAGCTAAATCTAAATTTAGAAATAAACATTTTGCATTACTAAAAAGACTGCTGAGGATTAGAGATACAAAATATGAAGAAAATTCTCCTTACCCAAATCAGAATCTCAAAATAAACCCAAAAATTTTAGAATATATATTTTCTGGAATGAGAAATTCTGATGTTAGCGCTAAACCAGACTTAATTTCATATGGAACAGATGCCGTTAATGAAAGAGCATTATTGCTTCATTCTGAGGAAGTAAATTTAAATAATCATATTAAAGAATTAGAAAAGAAAAGGTGAGTTTTATTTTGAAAATTATTTTACAAGCTACATTGCTGATATTCTCGTTAACCAGCATAAATATTTACTCAAAATCCAATCTACCTCCAATTACTGACCCCACTAAGCTTCCATGGTTTGAAAAAGCTTTAGAACTTTTAAATAACGGAATTTTTGATCGAAGGCTACCTAAAGGGGCAGTCTCCGGCAGAGATACAAATTCAAATGTGGCAAGACACAATCCTTATAAGAATGCACCATTAACTGCCGACCCACTGGCTACTGAATTTATTGATGAACATCAAATTAGAAAACATAGATCTCTTCCCTCTCCAATCCAAATACCTCACCCAGCAAATAGTTTTGCCGCTATTCATGTTGAAACAATTATAAACGATAAAATGGACTTAAGCTCACATCGTAAAGCCAGAACTGGAGTGAATCTCAATGATTACCTAGCTCAAGAGATAATTGATTACACTAATAATTTAAGCTATTGGAAAAAGTATAAAAAGCATCGTACTTTACAGAAAGAACTATACGTTATGTTTTATCATGTAGATTCTGAAAAAATGATTAATGCCATTATTGCAGCTCAAAATGCTGGAATTAATGTAAACGTAATAGTAGATCTAAATACAGCATTAGAATATATGCATTACCCAAAAGGAAAAAGAATATCTGCAGACTTTCAAGGAGCTCAAGCCAGAAAAAATGCCTCTGCTCGAATGTTAAATTTACTATCAAAAAAAGGTTTTAATATTGTTGTTCAAAAAAGCTCAGAATTAGATTCACACTTACACAATAAAAATTTAAGTATTAATCATGAAATAAACCCAAAAGGAGGCAATATATTTTCCCCTCCTTTATACCAAGCAGCAGATAGTGACCATATCCCTATTCCGATTATGCACATCAAGGGTTTATATTTTTTAGTTAAAGACAAGTTTAACAAAGTAAAAGACGGAGTGGTAATAATTGGACACCATAATCCATCACTTGGCGGAAGAATAAACCAGATGATTAAAATCCATTGCCCAATAGTTACTGACTGGATGGCTAGGCATGCAAAAAAAACCATGGAGCATTTTTTGTTAGGCAGAACTATTGGCCAAATAAGGACTCCCACTGCACCATTAAAATTTAATTTTAATGATGGTAAATCAAATGAATATTTAAATCTAGCATTTACCGATGGAAAGTATGAATTAAATTCTTCTATGATGGTTGAAAGACTATTAACTGCAGTTTTTAATCAAGACAAATATAGAATAGAAAAAATTGGGATTTTTGATTTTGCCCCAACAAATGTAGTTTTAAACCATGCAATATTACTCGCTATTAAGGCCGGCCATGGAGTTGAAGTTGTTGACTTTCATGATGGAAAATTTAATGATCATAGTAGAAAATCTTGGGATGTGTTTTCTAATCTTGCAGGATACTTTGTTGGTAGGCCACATGGAAAATTTAGAGTGGCTACTTTTAATAGAGCGCAGCGAGAAAATGTAACCTCAACTGTATTAGAAAAACGGCACCTAAATACTATAGAATATGATCCAAATGGATATCCAAATGCCAGGCACTTACTTCATGTAAAATCATCATATTTTATCATTGCCCAAAAAGAGATTGATCCAAAAACCCAAAAAGAAACCTGGGTTAGAAGAGTTTATGTTTATAACGGCAGCTACAATAGAAGTCTAGGTGGAGATAGAAACATGGAAGTTGTTTTTGAAACCAATGAACAAGAAAAATCAGAATATTCAAGATTAATTATTGATAGTTTGAATGGATATATTGAAAAATATAAGCAAGACGCCAAGGACACAGTTATTGCTACATTCTCTAAGTGGCTAGCAAATTTTACTCATAGATCAGTCTTAGAAGTAAATGACACAAAATACCCAGAGGAAATAATCTATGATTTAAGTAGAGGTGATCTAATTGAGGCAGTAAATACTATTGAAAAACTTATATTTGAAACCACAAAAGTGGAAAAAAGACTAAGACTAACAAAAGAGCAAAAACATATAAGAATAAATAGGCTTAAAGATTTTGTAAAATGGTATTCAATAAAGTTTCCCTCACAGGACTTACAAAGTTTTACTCCGCAAAAGTTTACCGCTCTGATGGAGGCTATATTGCCTGATGTAGACTGGTTCCTACCATTTAGCTGGCAAAAAGCTAATAGCTCACTTAAATATGTTGAATCTAGAACTCTAATGATGAACGCACATAAGAAATCAAGATTTAGGTTTGCCTTTAGAACTCAGTTTATGAATGAATGGATTAATTTTGAAGAGTTTGATGCATTACTTGAGGAAGCAATGGAAAAATTCCCATTGGATGAAAGATTATTAGAGATCAAGAACAGCCTTGAGAAAAAATATCTTAAAAGAAAAGTTGAAGTAGAGTCAGCAAATCTAGATATAAAAGCCATAGACAAAAAATTTACGGCAGAAAAATCTTCAGTAAAAAAACAAATTAAAGTTAAAAGTACAGAACTTAAAACTGCCGAAAAAATCCAACAAGACTCTTTATCAAGAATTAACGAAATAAGTATTCAGCTAGAAAAGCAAAAAACTAAAGCCTCTAATTCTGCCATGCTAGTATTGATTCCCACATTAAAAGAACCTATTTATGTAGCTAATTCTAATAAAAATAGAAAGCTTGTTGAAGAATTATATAAAACCCACCAAAGTATAGACTCGGTTGAATTAGCAAATTTACAAGCTAATCTACTAACACTTGAAAGAGAATTTTTACTACTAGAGAAAGCGCAATTAAAAGCGAAAAACAACAGGCTTAATTCTAGAGAGGGAAATATTGCTATAATCGAAGAGGCATTCAAACCAAGAGATAAGAATGACGATAAAAAAGAAGAGTATACTCCTCCTCCATCATTAGATGAGTACTTTCAAGAAAAACAAGGAATTATTCCTCGACTTTCTAGAGTAAACAAAGGCATCTGTAACTCCTTACTTAGCCTATAAACCCACGCCTAACACCTACCTACCTATGGTGACGGACACTCCTCACTAACGCCTATGGTGACGGACACTCCTCACTAACGCCTATGGTGACGGACACTCCTCACTAACGCCTATGGTGACGGACACTTTTTTCCTGAAATTCAAATTTTTTCCGAATATCGGGACCAATACCGTGAGTTTATAGTATTAAAATTCAAGCCTTTAAATTACACCATAAACATTAATTATTAAATATCAATCACTTGGCTTGTTTTGACTTACAGTGTGAAAATAAACTTTCTTTGGCATAAAAATTGCTAATATATTATTACAGGAGAATATTATTTCAAGATTACCTCGACAACTAATATGTCCATTTCAAAACTCTACTGTTCACAAATATTGGAAATGTCACAACGAAGAGTATCTACTATCTTCTTCATTTGCTAAAAACCTATATCACAAGTTTTTATCCTACGCCCTAAAGCATGAAAACGTTAAGAGTAATGTAAAACTCCACGCTTTTTGCTACATGGACAACCATGTTCACACAATCTTATCTTACAAGAAAGGGGTAAGATTTCTATCTAAAACAATGTCTATTGCTCATACTTTGTTTGGTCAAAACTACAACAAGTCTTTTGATAGAAAAGGAAAAATTGGTATTGAAAGACCTAAGACACCAATTATTGAGGAAAAAGACGACGTTCAGATGAAGCTACATATGTATGTTGAAGCCAATCCTCTTAGAGCAAAAATTGTAAAAAACTTAGAAGAATTATCTAACTATAAATTCAGTAGCTATGGCTTTTATGCGCAAGGAATTAAGAATAGGTTATCCAAAGATCTAGAGGAGCCAACATGGTATTTACGCCTAGGAAAATGTTCTATTGAAAGACAGGAAAAATACCAAAATCATTTCAAGAACTATTTAGATATCAATGGATGGTTTGGAAATAAGGAAAGGCGAGTAAATACTTTAAAAGACTCTGGTTCAAATAAGTTTTTATCAAATAGAAGAAATTATTTTAAAGTAGTAATGAACATAAAAAGAAAAGACTCTTCTCTATCACCGATTGAAATACTACGACTTTATCGAAAAAAAATGCGAGTAATAAAAAACGAATAAACATATTTATAATAAATCATTTTTTTTCTAAAAACGTTTTAATATTAAAAAACTCAATGGAGAAGTACATTTAACCTTTATTATTAAGAAACTAACTGAACAAATTCATAGACAATTAATCGTACAATGTATAAATTTAATTGTAGAAACCTTTGCTAAGAAAATAGTTATTATTTTAATTGGCTTCGTATTAAGTGAATTAGTTAAATAAAAAATAGTGTCCGTCACCTTGATTTGTGGAATTGTGGAATTGTGGAATTGTGGAATTGTGGAATTGTGGAATTGTGGAATTGTGGAATTGTGGAATTGTGGAATTGTGAATTGGAATTGAATGAATTAGTCAAATAAAAAAATAGTGTCCGTCACCTTGTGTGAGTAAAGCATTATAGATAGAATTATAAAAAAATAGTGTTCGTCACCTTAAGCATTAAGCATAACCTTAAGTAAAAGCTATTTGTTAATAGCTACTATCTTTAATTTCTTATTATACCTTTGGAAATCATCTGTTCTAGCTTTTTTTGCCAGATCCATTCTATTATACTTACCAACATAAACCATATAATTTTTTACTCCTTTAAAATCGTTAACATAAATAGAATTCTCTATTCCTTTTCTTGCCATTAACGAGCTAAATCTTTTAGCCTCTCGAGAATCGCTAAATTTCTCTAAATAAAGCAAATAAGCAATGCTTACTTGCTTATTATTATCAAATTCATTCAGTACACTAGATGCAAGCTTTCTATTGCTTAACTTGGAAGTGAGAGAAAACATTTTATTAGAATAAACAAAATTATCATTTAAGGTAACAATATTTCTGCTGTAACTACCATTGCCCTGAAAACGTGCAGCTAATTGGCTATAATTATTAAATACAATGTAAACTGAAAGAAATACAAAGATAAAAAGAAAAAAAGTCAGATATTTGAATTTATATTTCATGTTTACTTACTCGTACTTAATTTAATTAGATATTATTAACATATGATTAAAAAATTAACTTTTATTGCTAAGACTTTGTTAATAGTTGCTAATGTAGCCTTTAGTAGCCAAGAATTTAATAAACAATTTAAAGAGCTAGGGCAAAAAGCAGGATTATCTCTAAATAATATAAAAAGCAAAAAATCTATATACTTTAACTATGGTGGGTTTTCTATTGAAAATAATTCCACCCCAAACTTAAAGTTAATCTTTAGAAGATCTCAATCTGTACAGGAAACCAATCTAGAAGTCTTACTTAACGATGTGCCTATTAGAGAATTTTCTGGTAAAAAAATTAGTTCAGAATTAACTGAAATTAATATTCCTTTGCCAAAATCATATTTAAAAGAAAACTTTCAACTATTGCAGTTTAAAGCAATAGATCTTAGACCAAATAGTAGTGATTGTGACACAAATACAGATATGCTATGGCATATCCATCAAGATTCAAATATTAACGTTAAACTACAAAAAGAAACTAAAAATTTAACCATAAACAATTTTATTTATCTGGCTAAAAACTACTCTCCTGTCAATATAGTCGCCCCATCTGAACTTACACATAAAAACATGGAAGCCTATGTTTGGTTAGTTGCAATATTAAACACTCAGGGAATAAAGTCTAACTTTATTAGCTCACTAGATTCAGACAACATTGCTGAAAATGAAAAAAAATTATTTATAAACTTTAATCCTAATTCGAAAACATTAAGTAAGAATAATAAAGCAATCCAAGTTGCTAATGATAAAAATGAATACTATTTAGATTTTCACTCAAAGGACAATGACTTCAGGGAAGTTATCAAATCTTTTTCTGAGCTTACTCAATCTAAATACTTAGATGTTGACAACTTAGAATTAATAAATTCAACAAATATTTATGACCAATATGACATTAATAAAAAACAATTTAGCTTTAAAGAGTTAGGCATAGAGAAACTATATTTTAATGGACAAGGCACAAAACGGGTAAGTTATAATTTAGACCTTGGAAAATTCCCATTCCCACCAAAAAAAATCTCTTTAAACTTAAATGCTAATCATTCAGAAGTTACTAGATCTGACTCAAGTTCTGATTTTAGAGTCTCTTTTAATTATAATTTAATTAAATCCAAAAGACTTACTTCAAATGGAGAGTTTAAAAATCTTGTTGTAGAAATACCTAGTGAATTCTATAAAAGATATAATACTGTTTCATTTGAGACTCGGAACTTAGGATGCCATATTAATTATGAATTTGAGCTTTTAAGTAATTCATATTTATCTATTGATGAATATGAATCAGAAGTTGGCCCATATTTTGAACATTTACCTTGGTTTTATAAAAACAAGCCAACAATATATATCTCCAGAAAATCAGGCATTAATGGCATTAAAGCTGCCGCTGGACTGCTTTACCTGCACTGGATAACTAAGGGTTTGAATAAAGAATATTTACATGTAGATTACCTTGAAAATTATGACCCTAATTCCAAAGATGGGGCAATTATAGTTTTAAACACAAAATTATTAGAAGAATATAAACTATCTTCAATCTTATCTCCTAATAATATAAATAACTCATTTAAATTGATTAGGGGTGGACAGCTTTTAACCTTATCCGTTCAAGACAACTATAGCTTTCTAGAATTAAACAAAACAAATGGACAGCCAAAACTTATCGCTTCATATACAGATAACAATGGTCTAAAAAACCTGGCTGAGAAGCTTCAAGAATTAAATACTCAAAAAGGAATAAATTGGTTATTTGGAACAGTGGCACTATTACCTGAAAATAAAGAAAATTTTATTACTTATTCAGATAAAGTGTATCCAAAAAAGCTTTCTATAAATAATTATACAATTGAAAGAAATAAATTTTACATCCCCCACAAAAGATATTGGTTAATGTTTTTATTAATATTTGGAACTTTAATTCTTTTATATATGGTTAAAAATATTATTAGAAAGCCTTAATCAAAAGCATATTAAATGAATTTTGTTGACCTAAATTTTTATATTTTATTAATAGTAACATATTTATTATATTACTTTATACCTGTACAAAATATTAGGAATTTAATTTTACTGATTTCAAGCTTTGTCTTCTATGGCGCTAATAGCATGTATCACTTAGGATTGTTTTTAATAGTGGCTATTGTTAATTATATTCTCTCACTACTAAGCACAAAAACTACTTACGCTAAGTTGTTAATATGCGCAAATGTTATATTTCTAATTTATTTTAAGTATTTAATTTTCATATCAGACACTGTTTTCAATTTATTAAACTATGTGACAAGAATTGAGTCTCCTGAATTCAACATTGTCCTTCCTATTGGAATTTCATTTTTCACCTTTCAACTTATAAGCTATCAAGTAGATGTATATAGAAAAAGTATTAAACCAGAGAAAAACATAATAAATTATTTCTTATATCTATTTTTCTTTCCACAATTTGTGGCCGGCCCAGTGGAAAAAGCAAAAAACCTTATTCCTCAATTTAAAAAGTTAAAAACCAAACTAGACCTTAGTTATTTTTGGGATGGAATAACGTTGATTGCTATTGGTTTTTTTCAAAAAAGATTTGTATCTGATAATCTTCGAGAAATATATAATTTCTGGGAAAGAAGCTATGGAAATGATAAATATTATTGGGGAAGCAGCTATGATGTCCTTATTTGTTCAATGATTTATGCCTATATGCTATATGCTGATTTTAGTGGGTATACAAATATTGCTCGAGGGTCAGCAAAATTGTTTGGTATAAACTTATCAGAAAACTTTAAATATCCTTTTCTAAGAACCAGTGTAAAAGGCTTGTTTAATAATTGGCACATGTCTCTTCTAGTATGGATAAGAGAATATATTTATTTTCCACTAATTTTAAATAAGAATAAATTTTTTAAAATAGGAGCTAGTAGCGCAGTAATTATTACCTTTTTAATAATGGGTCTTTGGCATGGAGCTGGATGGACTTATATATTTTGGGGACTATACTGCGGTATAATTTTAGTAATTGCAAACAAATTGCAGAAATTTTCTTGGATAAAAAACATGTCTCCGTTTTTTGGTTTCTTTATTGTACAAATAGTAATTTGTTTTGAATTTCTTTTTTTTAGAGCAGAAAATTTTTTAAAAGTTAAACAATATCTACAAGCTCTTACAAAATTCAATGTTACAGATTTCAATATAAATCACTTACTTTCAACAAGTGCTTTTTACATAGCACCAATTATATTTATAGATTTATTTTATATTTTCAATGAGAAAACTAACTACAAGCTCAAAGTACCCACTTTGTTGAAAATTATTGTGATATGTTTTTTCTTTTGGATTGGGATAACATTTAGAGCACAAGAGGCGGAATTCTTATATTTTAGATTTTAATTATGTATAAACACTACTTAGAAATTTTTGGCTACATAATATTTATTTTTTGCTTAGTGCACCCAATTTTAGGCAAAGTATTTTTTTACCAATCAGATAAAAATTATAAGAAAGAAGAAAAAAAATATTTTAACTTCTATAATTTCTTTAGAGGAGTAGCAACAGTAGCGGTTATATTTAACCACACACATTATTATAGAAAATATTATTATCAAAACGATTTTTCTGATGTTATATTACAGACGTTAAATAATACATTAAAATTCTCTGTGGCGGGCTTTATAATTATCTCTGCTTTTTTCATTGCTAAAAAAGCAACATTTTGGCAATTCTGGAAAAATAAACTTCATAGAGTATATATTCCATATATAATTATTGCGACGATTGGGTATTTTTACAAATATGGAGTAAATAACTTTGAATTTTATGAATATCTTTACGAAATAATCTTTGGTAAAGTTTTTGGGCCATACTATTTTATGGTACTAATTTTTCAAATTTATTTTTTATATGATATTGGATTTTTCTTAATTAAGCAAAGTAGGTATTTGTCTTATGCATTTTTCTATATTTGCATTTTTATAACTGCATATACAAATTTCTCTGACATATCATGGTTACCAAAATTATTTGTACTACCAGAATGGTATCAACATATATCTATATTAAATTATGCAATATATATAGGATTTGGATTTCACATCTCTCACTTTATGAGAAATCCTAGTTTTTTAAAAGAATTCTACACTCCAAAAGTTATTAAATCTTATAGAATCTTAGCAATTTTGTTTATATTCTTAATGACCATTAGAATATTTATCATTAGAGAAAAAGTAATCAATACTTTATCATTTTTACCAATTATATTCTTTATTTGGATTTGTGGAGAAGGATATATAATTGAAACTCAAAAAAATATTGGAAAATTAAGAAACATATTTTTTGAAATGTTTTGCTGGATTGGAAAAAACAGCATGGGAACATACTTAATTCATCCTTTTATATTATATATAATTTGGAAAATTCAAATCGCTAACTTTGGTGGACCAACCATAGGTTTTATATCTGTATTTGTAATAAATATCTTCCTTAGTTTAGGAGTATGGGTTGTGTACAAAAAGCTATTGAATCTAATTGGCATTAAAGCTTAGTTAATTATATTCTTATTTAATAAAAATTATAAACATATATCCAATGACTTGGATATATTTAATTTGTTGTTATATACATAACCAACTGATCCAACAGGAATGTCTGTTATTTTATAAAAATACAAACCATTATCTTCAAACACTTCATTCTTTGTGAATATCGAAGAAAGATTTTTAGAAACTCTATAGAAAACTCTATTTTTTACTTTAGGCTTATATTTTAGATTTTCAACAGGCTCATGGAATATCGAATGAATCTTATAATTTTTAAACCCTTCTACACAATTAAAGTTTTTATTATTAATAGAACTACCCGCAGAAGCCTTAAGATCATCAATAAAGGAACTATCGTACTCTCTAGTTTCTGGTAATTTTCCACACAAGGCATCAATTACGGCATATCTATTTTTGCAACTACACAACAAAATTAAAATACAAAAGTATAAAAGGTTAAATTTTCTCATTTTTTTCATTCTCCAAATATGAACTAATATATTCTGCTATTAATTCATTTATTAATGACTTATAATGCCCGTCTTTAGTCCAAGCGCTTTTATAAGGAATATTTTTAAAAATTTGTGAACCATCCATAAAATTAATATTTGCAGCAATTAATATTTTTTTAATTCTATCTAACTTTAATTGATCGCCTTTTTCTGGCCTTGGAAGAATTAAAAAAACTATCTTACTTTTATCAATTCGATAAATTAGTTTACTAATATAAAATAATAGATCCAAATTATCTAATTCATCATTGGTGCTTATAATTTCAGGCTGCAAGCTAAAAGGCAAAAACTCTCCAGCCAAGAAATTAGAAAAGTTGTCAGAATCATCTGAATCTGACAATCCACTCTGGTCCTTAATAAAGTCTTTTGTGTAAAGTTTTTTATACATTGAAATATCTAAAGGCTTAAAGTTTAATTTATTATTTTCTAAATAAAACCTAGGCTTTAAATAAGGCATAACAGATCTCATTTTTTTGTCATGACTAAATGGAAGAAAAGAAGATCTTAAATATTTACCAGAATCTGAAGAAATTCCAACGATTATTTTTTTAAAGTTATATTTAGCTTGTAATCTTCGGATCAATAAGTATGTTTGATCTAAACCATGTAAATTAGTGCCAAAATTTGCCCATTTAGTAGAGTCATTTTCTAAATAAGCATTAATTGTTTGAGAATTATTTATGTGAGTAAATCCATTTATCAATGAATCACCAAATAAAGCAGCTTTATTTTTAGTACCTAACCAGTCTAGATCTTGTGATGTAGAACGAGAACCAATATTGTCTAATATAAATTTTCCAGCTTTAGTTTTTGGCTTCATAATCCAACCTATTTCATCATCGGGAATCTCACGGTACTTGTTCTGCAAAAACATTTTTACTCTTAGATCCGTAATCGGTCCAAGATATGATCTCATTGAAATTGAATTTGGTATTAAAGTATTAAAAAAATACAATCCTAATGAAAAAATACAGAAAGAAATTAATAAAACGCTAATTCTATACAAAACTCAATCCCACAATTTATAACTTATACCAAAGCTCATTCCAGTTTCATGAGGTCTTGAAATTTGAGAAACAAATAAATGATAAAAACCCATATTTGCTGTAAAACCATTTCCTAATCTATAATTTATTTTATGAGAAGTCGATACTCTATGATTTTTAAATCCATAACCAAATGAAGCTTGGAAACCACCTTGAGGATTATTATAATCATCTTCAGGAGCATAAAAAGAATATGAATCATAATACCATTTACCGGGTAAATCTTCATAGATATATAATCCAACAAATGGACCAAAATTATTATCATCTGCTCTAAATGCTTTGCTTATTGATGTAGAAATAGTGGCAAAACTAAAACCATAAATTGATATAAAAAAGGTGGATAATATTAATATTTTATTTTTCAAAGTTTTCTCTCTCTTTCAAAGCTAATTAAATTATTACAAACCAATGATTTTGATTTAAAATCATTAGGTAAAAATTCTAAAACTGTGGATTTATCATTCTTGTAAGTAACATCCATTATAATCTTTTTGCCAAATTCTTTAAGCACAACTTTTTGACCAATTTCAGCGTCAAAATCTTTAACACTAAGACCTAAAACATTATAATATTCAACTGGTACTTCTATATTATCAACATTTATTTTAAAAGATGCAGGAAAACGATAATATCTTCTTTGTGATAAACGAGAAAATCTTTTATCCATAATTTGCCTAATAGTTTTGTCTACTAAAAATATAGAGACTAGCGTCCAAAAAGATATAAGAGTTAACGACTGAATACTTATTTCAGTGAAAAATATATTACCACGAAAGAAATATACAATTACTGCTAACAATCCAATTATTGGGTAGCCAAAATAAAAAGCATAAAACAAATATGAAACTCTTGTTTTTTCAATTTTTTTCTTGCTAACTCCTTTATCTGTAACTTCAAATTTGATTTCTTGCTTTTTAAACAAAAAGTCTTTTAAACCAGCAAATACAGGACTAATTTTACGTAACTCAACTAAAAAAGATATAACTGGGCGAAAGTAAACTGGGGCAATTGAATAAAGAACTAATGAATAAAGTCCATTAACAATGAACCAAAAAATTAAAAATTGCAAAATATTTACATTCATAGGATTAACATCAAATAGAATACAAACTATTGGAGTATACAAATATGCCAATGTTCTAAAGCAAAAAAGCCACTGAAAGCCAACTAAGAAATGACAAACTTTTTGAATACTGTTTAGAGTTTTGTATTCTTTCCATTTTTTAACAATTGCTTGAATACCACCAAGACACCATCTTTTTCTCTGACCTATATATTCCTCCCAATTTCTAGGAGCTAAACCATAAATCATTCTCTCGTCTAAATATCTAGTCTTATATCCCTTAGAATGTAACAAGATAGTTGTTTCAAAATCTTCGCAAATAGATTCTGTTGCGATACCGCCAATAGACTTTAAAATCTTTGTATCAACCATTGCTCCAGATCCACACCAAAATGCACAATTCACATTACTTCTAGATGGTTGAATATAATGAAAAAATGCTATTTGTTCATGCCAAGAATACATTTTCTTTTTATATTTTTTAGGAAAATGATCGAAAGAATCTACATTATAAAAATCATGAGGAACTTGAACAAGCGCCATATCAGAAGAGTCATAAAAAAAAGGTAATACCTTTTGAATATAGTCAGGTGCAATGAAATGGTCAGCGTCTATTATAATTAAATAGTCACTATCTGTGAATTTTAAGGCATTGTTGATATTTCCGGCTTTGGCATTTAAATTATCGTCTCTTCTAATATACTCAACACCTAGCTCTTCAGAGAGCCCTTTAATCTCTCCTCTATCTCCATCGTCAAGCACCCAAACCTTGTTAACTCCGTTAACATTTTTAGCAAATGTTATTGTGGGAATTAAAATATCTATACTTTCATTGTATGTAGGAATAAAAATATCTACTTTTTTATCAATATCCTCTACTGCAATTTGTTTTGGTTTCTTCTTTTTATCAAAAAATAGAACAATATGGAACCCTAGGATCAAGACAATACCCCATTCTAGAAATTCTGCTAACAATAATGGAAAAGATACATAAAATGCTGACCAATTACTAGAACCTACTCTCCATACTAAGTATGCAAAGCCTAGGCCAAGAGCAATTGAAAGAAATAATAATTGGTGAGATAGAGAAAATTTTGATTTTAGTTCTTCTTCAGGCCTATATGGAGGTAAATATACCTTTTTAGGAGCATATGACTTCTCATCATTTTCAAGCATATTATAAATTTATCACTTATATTGTAATACAGTTATATTGTATATTTGTCGCTATTAAATATGTAGTCAAAAGTCTTTCACTTGTAATTTAATATTGACTTAATGTTTTATTTAATTGCAACAGCATTCTCTCTATAATTAAATATATGGAAAACTTTGCTAACATCTCAATTATTAATAAAGATGGAGCATTTAAATTACCTCTAGGAGCTAGTATTAATCATTTTTTATCTTTAAAAAATGTTTTGTTTATAGTTATTGATACTCATTGTGATATGAGTACTAAAATAATTTGCTCGTTAATAACTAATGAAATTCCAGTTATGATTATTTCTGATCTTTTAAGCAGGAATGATTACCTAAAAATAAGCAAAGAAATTAAAAATAGTGTTTTATTGTATTCAGAAAAATCATTCGCCAAAGGAAAAATTTGGAACTTGTCTAAAAAAAATAATATTTCCACAATTGAGCAACCAAAACTTATTACAAGTTCAAAACAAAGTATAGACCAAAATTTAGGATTAATACTTATGACTTCTGGCTCAACTGGCATACCTAAATTTGTTGCAATCAGTAAAGACGACCTTAAAGCAAGAGCAAATCAAGAAATACAGTATTTTAAAATTACTCAAGAAGATAAAGTATTAAACATACTACCCTTTTCACATGATGTAGGACTTAACCAATTACTTTGTGGAATTTTTCATAAGCATAGTTTATTTATATCTAAAACATGGAATCCCAAGGTTTTAATAGAGGTAATAAAAAAATATAAAATCAATGGGGTTTCACTAACTCCTTTTTATTGGAAATTGTTAATTGAGCATGATTTAATTAATGATCTTTTAGATACAAATTTAAAATATCTAACCATTTCTGCAGGAGATTTATCCCGAAATGAGCATAGTAAATTACTAATTTTAAAAAATAAAATAAATATTTATAAAACTTATGGCCAGACAGAAACTTTTAGAAGCTTAATAAACACTAACTATTATAAAAATCAGCTTGCTATAGGAAAAAAAATTGAAAATACACAAATAAATTTTGAAAATTCTAAAACCAACCAAGGATTTTTAACTCATAATGGGACTGGGAAAATGCTAGGATATTTCAACCCAAGTGAAAATAAAATAACTAGTCACCAATCTGAACCTATAAAAACGGGAGACGAATTTAAAGTAGAAAAAGATTTTTATTATTTTCTAGGTAGAAAAGATAAAATGATTAAAAAAAATGGCAATAGATTTTATCCAAATGATATTATAAATAAATTATCTAACCATGAAATAGAAGCATTAGTGGAATATAAAGACAAAAAATTAATTATTTGTCTTAAGGAGAATAAAAAAATAAACTCCCTTCTTCCAAACTACATGAGACCAGACAAGATATTAATTGTTCCAGATTTTTTAAAAACTCAATCGGGTAAATTATCTGCTAGAAGGACCATCGAAAAATATGAAGATTGAAGAAATAAATAGATTTATACCTAAAAACCAGATTATAAAGCTTAGCAAAGAAACAACTAAGCCTACATACTATCATTTTGAAAAGATAATAGATCATAAAATAAAAAAGCTAAAAGAAGTCTTTGGCGGTGATGCTGTAATTTTATTTGCAATTAAGAGTAATAATCACGAAACTATTATAAATAAAATGGCCAAATCAGTTGATGGCTTTGATATTGCCTCTGTTGGAGAGCTTGAATTAATCAAAAACCATAAAAGCAATTATGTATTTTTTAGTGGGCCTGGAAAGACACAAGACGACATTAAGTTAGCATTAAATCAAGATAAGAAGATAATTTTCAACGTTGAGTCGGAGCAAGAGCTTAGCAATATTGAAATTGTTGCTAAAAAACTCAATATATCTGCAGAAATTAGCTTAAGACTAAATTTGCAAATAAAAAGCATTAAAAGTGGATTTAAAATGGGATCAAAAGGTCAATTTGGCATGGATCTTGAAACTATTAATCGAATTTTATCTAATAAAAATAATTATCCAAATTGTAATATTTGCAGTTTTCATAACCATTATGGATCGCAAATCTTGGACCATGAAAGTGTAATCAATGTATATACCTCTACGATTAATGAGGTGAAAAAACTATCAAAAAAATATAATCTAGAAGTAAAATATATCAACCTTGGTGGTGGCCTAGGAGTAACATATTTTGAAAGCCAAAATAATTTAGATCTTAAAAAGTTAAAATCGTCTTGGAAAGCGCTTATAGAGTCAGAAAATAACTTTTTAAAAAATATTCAACTATTTATTGAACCAGGTAGATTTCTGGTAGCAGAATCAGGAATTTTTATAACCAAAGTGATTTATACAAAAAAAATACGAGAAAACAACTTTGCTATTGTAAACTCTGGAATGCATCATAACTATGTTTTAGCTGGTGGTATGGGACAAATTATTAGAAGAAATTTTATGTATGAAATAATTCCATATTCTTTAAAAGAAACTCCAAAAATTAAATATAATATTTGTGGAGTATTATGCACACCGCAAGATACTTTGTTAACAAATGTTGAAGAAAAAATTAACCCTGAAGATAGAATAATTTTCTATAACACAGGAGCATATGGCTTAAGCTCTAGTCCAATTAATTTCTTAAGCCACCCTATAGCAGAAATTAAGTTTATTAATAATTAAAAAAGGAAATATACAATGGAAATAATTAAAAAAGTAATACTTGAAACAATAAATAACACACTTAATTTAAACAAAACTGAGTTAAGTAGCGATGAAAAATTAATCTCCAGTGGACTAATAGACTCTATGAGTTTTTTTACCATGGTTCAAGAGCTTGGCACAAAATTAAATATTGATTTCAGTGTAGACGACCTTACAGAGGAAAATTTTGATACTCTAAACAACATTAATAGCTTAATTGAATCAAAAAAAGCTGCTTAGTTAAAAGCTACAATATTAAAACTTACTTAATTGGCGAAAGTAGCTTTATATCTGTAACCAAATTCTTACACCATGAGCATGGTCTTCGTTAAACTTATTGCTTTCGCACCACTTGTGAACAGAAGCAATTTATATGCCTTAATAATTTTAGGTCAGAATTCCAATTTTATCCAAAGATTTTTGGCTAAAAGGCTACGAATAGACATATAACATGAAGCTTGTAAAATATAAATAGAAAAAATCTTGGCAGCAAAATGCTATTGTATTTTTCTTATGATAATTTTAAACCGTGAAATTTAACTTTAACAATATTGATAGTGTCTTAATATCTGGAGCTAGCGGTGCAATTGGACAAGAAATATACAAATTACTATTATATGAATTTCCCAATTTAAACTTCGTTGGAACTTATTTTTCAAACAAACCTCAGAACAAAGATAATATAACCTGGAAAAAAGTAGATTTTTGTGACGAAAAATCAATAAATAATTTATTCGTTGAACTGCCACCTTGCCAAGCATTCATTAATTGCGTCGGTATTTTACATAATGACAAACAATTACCCGAAAAAAAAATCAATGAACTTAGTTACAATTTTATTAATAAAAATTTATTAATTAATTATATCGGGCCAAGTTTATTAACTAAGAATTTTGTCGCACAACTTGATAGAAATAATGAATCTTTAATCGCTCATTTTAGCGCTAAAGTTGCTAGCTTTGCTGACAATAAACTTGGAGGTTGGTATAGCTACAGAAGCTCTAAGGCAGCATTAAACATGATGATAAAAACTCTATCCATAGAACTAGAAAGAACTCATAAAAACTGCTTTACCTTCACTTACCATCCAGGGCTAACCAGCTCTAAACTTTCTTCGCCTTTTACAAAAACCCGATCTCCTAAAACAGCCCAAACAGCAGCCAAAGAATTCATAGAGCTCTGTAAAAATTTAAATTTAAAAGATTCAGGCAGCTTCTTTTCTTACAATCAAGAAATTATAAAATGGTAAATAAAAAAACTTTAAAAACTTGTAGTTATATTTTGTGGCTAGCTGCAATTTATAATATTTTATGGGGATCATGGGTTATTTTGTTTCCAAAGCTAAGCTTTGAAATATTTGGCCTGCAACCTTTGAATTACCCTGAAATTTGGCAATGTGTAGGCATGATTGTCGCTGTTTATGGTGTTGGCTATGGAATTGCAGCTACTTCTCCATTACGGCATTGGCCAATAGTCTTAGTTGGATTATTAGGCAAAATACTAGGACCAATTGGCTTCTCTAAGGCATTAATTGAAAAAGTATTTCCACTTAAATTTGGAATTAATATTATTTTCAATGATTTAATTTGGTGGATACCATTTTATTATATTTTATATATTGCCTATAAAAACTATAGAAGAGATAAGACCATCTAATTAATTGCGTGTAGCTGATGAAATTGGAGCGGGAGACGGGATTCAAACCCGCGACCTTCGCCTTGGCAAGGCGACGCTCTATCAGCTGAGCTACTCCCGCATTAGCAAGAAATACTAATACAAGTTAATTTTTTATAACTTTTTTTGGATTCCGTCCACTAGAGTAGACAATTTTATTCAATAAATAAAAATAACACATATATAACGTAGATATTTACGGATAGAGAAAAGCAAAGATAGACTAATGATTTCATGTGCTTACAGCTGCCTACATTAGGTTGATTTTTAATATAGAATTGAATTAAGCAGCATTTTTTAGAATATTATTTAAAAGATTAGAATAACTAATCCCGGAACCTTTAGCAGACTGAGCAAACTCATCAAACTTACCTAAGCCTGGATTTGGGTTAACTTCAATTAAGTATATATCACCATCTGCAGTCAACTTACAATCTATTCTAATATAGGAATCTAAATTTAAAGTATTATATACATTTAAAGCATAGTCCTTAAGTTTGTCTTCCAATATTGGATCATTAACAAATCTTGTTTTTACCTTATTTCTATTTCGATAATCAATATTCCATTTAGCCTTGTATGAATATACAAAATTTTTATTTTTAACATTTGATGTTAATAGCTCTCTTGGCTTAAAAATTAAATTTCTCCTTGGCCCCATGCAGGAGATGAAGAATTCACGACCTGGGATAAATTCCTCTACAACTAAATCTGTATTGAACTTTCTTTTTAAAATATTAAATTTTCGCTTCAGAGAAAATGCATCATTAACAACAGAGTTTTGATCTATCCCTTCGCTGCCATCAAGATTTAAGGGCTTAATGATTAATGGATAGTTTAAATGTAAAGATTTTTTTATAGAAAAATGCTCTCCTTGTTTATAGACAAAAAACTTAGGGACTTTAAAACCATAAAAACCTAATGAGGATTTAGTTATTGATTTATCTTTACAAAGATCAATAACTTTACTTGAACATCCTGATATTTTAATATTCAACAATTTACAAACAGAGATTAATGCAGATTCAAAGTCTCTATTATTATTAATACTTTCACACAGATTAAATATCGTTATTTTTGGATTTTTAATTAGAAAAGAAATCAACTCCTTTATATTATTATAAATTGGAAAAAGAGTTACATAATAACCTTGTTTTTTAAGTGTGTTATAAATATTTCTTTCTGTTTCCCACTCCTCACCGATCATTGAGGAAAGCTTAACCGAGCAGTCTTGTTGACAAGCTACATCAAAAATTAATAAAATATTCTTCATAACAAAATATGTTCTTCTGCCCTACTGTTCGACTAAAACAGTTGAAATATTTATTAATATTTCATTAAGATGAATTAATTACCAAGAGCTCTTTGGCCTTGCTCTGAACTCTCCTTGAAAGGCATGCCTTCCCAGCATAGCTGTGACAAACACAGATAACTCAAACTCTGCAAACAAGTTGTTTTTGTTAACTCTTAAATTGTTTTCATTTGAGATTAGTATTAATTTGTCTAAAATTAAATTGATGTTATAAATTTTTTGAGGCAACCATTTCTTTATCAACTTAATAAACAATTTTCTTCTTTTTTTAATAAAAAATGAAACCTTCACTGTTCCATATTTTTTTAAATCATCTTGATTAAATATTTCTAATAAATCTCTTAAGTAAAAGCTAGGGATATCATCGGCGTATAGTTTTCTTTTGCTTGAATAGTACCGCTTTAATGTTTTAGACAACTTATTAACTTCACTCATTTTTTTTCCTGTTGAAATTTTTGGGGGAATGTTTTTAAATTTGTGTATTAAATAATCAACATATAAAAGCTTTTTAAGAGCAATTTTTTGATCTTTATAAATTTCCTGCCAATTTATATCTGGATTTATACAAACTGCAAAGGTTTCGGCAAAATCTTCTTCAGGATGAGATTGTCCATAACCAGTCTCTAAATTACTTACAAAAGACTTACTTGTTAATTTCTTTCTATAAACATGGGGATCATATTTTTTTCTTGGATCGCCAAATAGCTTTCGCCACTTAGTCAAGGAACTCAACTTATAAGCAGATTCAAAACAATGACCTGCCTCGTGCCTTAACAATCTCAAAAACTCTTGCTGTTCTTTGCCTTCTACAAAACCAATCATCTTCTCCTCTAGCTTAGTTAATTTTTTGCTAAATAAATAAAAAGGAATACCTATCCACAAAGTGCCTTCTGGCTGAAACCATTCATCAGCAATAAAGTACTTTGGTTTAAAATTTATAAATCCTCGATTTAACAATTCTATATTAAATTTATTTAATTTAGTTTTTACTGGTCGATAATCAATATTAATTGGTAGCTGATTAAATCTTAGGTCTAAAAATTTCTGGATCGATATTTTTGTTAGGCTTTTTATTGTTGGGGAAATCTTTAAAGACATAATTGGTCACCAATTAATTTATTTTGTAAAAAGCTTATTAGATCTGACTGATTGCAAATATTTTGCTTACAATCTAATATTATACTTAAAGACTTATAACATTGCTTACCAAACACTTCAAAAGAAACATCTCTTGGCTTGCTTAAATCACTTTTATTTATTTTTAAATTATTTTCAGTCATCAACTTATGAAATATTTGTTTTTTGATTCTAGGCAAAGACATTTGCTCTCGAAGAAAGTCCTGTATTATACTGCATTCATACAAATCACTACCCCTAACTAAAACTGAAATCTTATCTAAGCTATCATCAACGGTACAAGCAAAATTGTAAACTGGAATAGACTTTTTATTCACAATAATAAAATCATTAAACAATTGTGACTTTAATCTAAGATTTCCACTTGTGTATTCTTTTGATCGACAGTAACCATCATATGATATGTTAGTTCTTGCTTTTATTTCTGACCTAGTACACTGGCAAAAATAACAACTATCAGACTCTATCATTGATAAGTATTGCTTATATTTATTAATCCTTCTGGATTGAGATATTGCTTGCCGATTTTCAAAAGAACAATCGATCTCAAAGTCTATCTTCAAACAATCAAGCACATTAAAAATATCTTGAATATATTCTTCTCTAACCCTTGTAGAGTCTAAGTCATCTATTCTTAAAAATAATTTTTTGTTGAGAATTTTTGCTATTGCCCAGGTAAATAAAAAATTTGCCCCATTTCCAATGTGGAGATATCCACTTGGAGTAGGGGCAATTCTAAGCGACATTTATTATAAATTTAAAATTAAAAATCCAGTTGTTCCGCATCTTCAATTACATCATCAACAGAATCGAAGCCTGCATCAAAGAGTTGTCCCTGTTCATCTTGAAAGTTTTCTATAACCTCTTCTTGAACTTGTGGTAACTCTGGAGCTTCAATAATGTCTGAATTAAAAGAAGAATTGTCCATTGAGCTTTCAATATTATCTTCTTCTATTTTATAATCAGGAGACTTGGTTCTATCACCATTGAAATAATCAAATTGGAACCTTAAAGCTAGGCCAGCAAAATACTCAAAAAATGCAGTATCATCTAATTCTGTTCTATTTTCTAAGTCATATTTTATACCAATCCTTAAACCTAAGCCTAAGTTCTCTAAAACTTGTACATAAGTAGGAATAGCAGCATAAATTCCGTATGAATTCTGTGTAAAAACCTGACGATGAGCAATCGGATTATTATCATTACTATCTACATTAAATGGTGTTGTAGCAATACCATAATATCCACCGATATCGAGGGCGTGAAGCATTTTTCTCCAAAATCTAAATTGATAACTAAGACCTAAATGAATATCTACCCAAGAGGCATGAGCATCATTCTTGCCTAAAGCAATATTAGCTGGATCTTCAAATAATTTTGCTACATAAACTACAGATTCAATACCTAAGTAAATACCAAAAGTATTTCTATGTGGATCATATGGATGATGGCCATAATCTTGGTGGTATTGACTGTAGTCATTACTAAAGTCACCTGTTTGGCTATTACAATATGCTGTTCTTTTCTTTTTATTGAAAATATATCTCTGAAAATAACTCATACTATGTTGTAAATGCACATTACTTAAGTCGTCTGAATCTACTTCCGTGCCATGAAAAATTATGTCACATTCATTAAAATAAAATTCTCCGACCCAGGGAGAAATGTTACAACATGAAGTTACTTGAGGACATTCCCTGGCTTCTGGGCACTCTCTTTCAGGAGGACAGTTAACAGTGGGACAAGGTAATTGTGTCATCACTTCTGCAGGCTCTGGTGGATGGTAGACACTTACTGAACCAGAACTCACAAAGTAGCTAGAAAAGGCAACTGCCAAGGTTAAAATTTTTAAATATTTACTCATAATAAAAATTTTACATTACTAATATGGCTTTTTGTATAATAGTGAGTAAAAAATAAGCATTTAAATCGTCATAAAACCAACAAACCAATGAAAAAATTCTCCGCTAAAAAAAAAACTCATACCAACAATATCTTAATTATATTTATTCATTGGACTTCAGCGGCTTTCATAGCCATAATCTATACAAAATTATGACTATTTTACTGTTTATTATTTGTGGCCTTTGCTGGAGTGGATTTGATGTAGCCAGGAAATTTGTTTCTGAAACTTTATCGACACCTTCAGCTTTAGGTTTATTTTGTTGTTTGCAAATACCTATTTATATTATTTGGATACAAATAGAAGGAGCAACATATTTGCCAAATATGGGTTATTTTATACCAGGAATTGTTGCCTTAATTTTAAATTTTTCTGCTAATTATATTTTTTTTATATCTATTAAAATTTCAGACATCAGTAAATCCATACCTATGCTTTCTCTAACTCCAATTTTCAGCCTATTGTTCTCTTGGATATTTGTTGGTGAAGTTCCAAATGTTTACCAAATTCTTGGTTGCATGCTAGTTTCTTTTGGAGCTATTATTTTAAATGGTACTCCATCTCTTAAAGGGGAAAAAAAAGGACCATATCTTATGGCCCTTGTGGCGCTTTTATGGGGCTGCCTTGGTCCATTTGATAAACTTTGTATTCAACAAGCGGCAATCCCGACACATATTCTTTACCAAGTTGTAGGGATTATTATCTTATTAATAATTATCAAACCAAAAGAAATATTTACTTTACTAAAACTAAAAAAAATATTCCCCAAACATTTCTCTCACCTTGCCCTTGGAACATTCTCTGCCGCTGGCGCACTCAGTACTCAGCTTTATTTAATGAATATTTATTATGTAGGCCTTGTTGAAGCTGTTAAAAGAACCTCTTTGTTAATTTTTTCATTAATCATTGGCAATCTTGTTTTTAAAGAAAAAATAACTACCCAAAAATTAATTGCCTTATCAATCATGATATTTGGATTAATGGTGTTTTTTAAGGAAAATATATTTTAATTCACTGAAAAAATATAATGATTTAGAGTTATAATATGGCTAATGAATAAAGAAAGCCTTTCACCTATTTTAAAAAAACTTGTCCGTGAAACCACTACCTACTTAGGCCAAGCTATAAAACACAGCTATGGTAAAAAAAAATATCAAGAAATAGAAGAGTTAAGAAAGTTACTAAGCACTTGTAACAAAACCAAACAGAACCTTAAAATTACCAACCTACTAAATCTGGTATTTAAAAAATATAGAAAATCATCACCTAAAGCTCTTATGGAGATCAATCGAGCATTTACTGTTTACCTTGAAATAGTTAATTGTTGTGAAAAAGCTTATCGTTCATTTAGATTAATAAATAATAAGTCAAATAAAGAAATTGAAAATTTTCCAACTAGAATCACCTGGGTATGTACGGCACATCCAACAGAATCTAAATCACCTCAACTAGTAACCTTAAATGAAAACTTGATTAAACTATTTATTAATCACCTACAAAATGAGCAAAAAGATTTAAACGATCAAATCAAACACTTTATTGAACTTTACTTACATGTACCGTTAACCAAACATCAACAACCCTCCGTTTGTGATGAAGCAGACTATATTTACTCTATTATTTTAAAACCTAGTGTATTGAAAACCATAACTAGTCACACTAAAAAAAATAACTTAATTGATTTTAGAGCATGGGTTGGTGGCGATAAAGACGGACACCCAGGGGTTGGCAGCAAACAATTTTTATATAGCTTAAATAAATCTAGGGATTACCTTCAACAATACTGCTCTGACAAAATCTCAACTTTAAGCATAAGAGCAAGCTATCACTCTGAAGCTAAAAAATTTAAAGAATTATTTTCAAAAATCAATTTAACATTATCCAAGCTAAAACAATTAAAAGAAAATGATGGAGTAAAATTATCTTCATTAAAGGAATCATTAAAAAAATTAAATAACTTATGGCAAAAATCTTTTAAAACCACACCTGATGAATTAGTAAATATTTTAGAAATTTTTAAAGTTTTCCCAGGACTAGTGGTTCCGCTTGAATTAAGAGAAGATTCAAGAGTGCTAAGAGTTCTTTCACCAAAAGATTCAATAAATGGAATGCTTAAAACTTTAGCTAAAATATCAAAAGGGGGGCATGCTCGTGATTACGCAAGGGCCTTTATTGTGAGCATGACTGAAGATGAACATGACTTGTTTAATGCTTTTGATTTATGTAAAAAGCATTTAGACAATAACCTAATTCCTGTAATACCTCTTTTAGAGCAAGCTGCCAGCCTAACTAATGGTTCAACAATAATTAAAAATTATATTTCTAACTCGAAAGTTAAAAAATATTTAAAAGCTAATAAAATTTTAGAGCTTGAAATAATGTTAGGATATTCGGACTCTAGCAAAGAAAGCGGTGTTTTATACTCTAGGTGGTCGATAATGCAAAACATGAATAATATTCATAATGCTTTTAAAAAATCTTCAACTGATATTACTTTTTTCCATGGTTCTGGCGGAAGTGTTGCCAGAGGTGGTGGATCTTTAAAGGAACAAATAAAATGGTGGTCGCCTGAGACCAAAAAAAGATATAAAGCCACTATCCAAGGAGAAATGATAGACAGAACATTTCATAATGAATTTATCTTGAATAAGAATATTGAATCAATTCAAGAAGCCTGTAAACAAAGTTTCGCCAGTAAACTTTCAGCCAAAGAAAAGTTATTAGTTAAAAAATTTGCTGCTCAAAGCAAGATTCAATATCAAAACTTTTTTAATAACCAAGACTTTCTTGATACAATTTTAAAAGTTACACCTTATCCATACTTAAGCGAACTAAAACTTGGATCTAGACCAAGTAAACGAAAATCAACTAATACTGAGTTCTCGATAAATTCACTTAGGGCAATTCCATGGGTACTTTGCTGGACCCAATGTAGAGTTTTATTTCCTACTTGGTGGGGCGTGGGCTCAAGCTGGGCAAGCCTAAGCACTGTTGAAAAAAGAACTATCAAAAGTATTTATAAAAAGGACCAATTCTTGCAATCTTTTGTTAAAACCCTTTCTTATAGTATTTCAAAAATAAGCATCCCCACTTGGAACCTATACCTTCAAAAAAGATTTCCCGAAAAAGCAGAAACTATACATTTACAATTTTGCCAAGAACTTGAAAACACCACAAAATTTATTAAATACTTAACAAATAAAAAATCTCTTTTATGGTTTAAACCATGGCTTCAAGAAAGTATTGATTTAAGAAATCCTGCTATTTATCCGTTGAACATTATTCAGTTAATCGCCATGGAAACTAATAACACTGATTTACTTAGAGAGTCTGTTGCCGGTATTGCTTGCGGGATGATGACCACCGGATAATTTGATTAGAACAATATATAAAAACTATTCTAACCCTCTCGACTAAAGGAACAAGTTCAGCTATCTTTAAGCTTATAAAGAACTGGTAGAAACAATACTTAAATTAATGTTTTTGTTTTGAATATCTTCCAGCAAGAGGTAAACAAAATTGGGACTGATAACAATATAAAAAACCAAGATTCTGAAAATAAAGAATCTATTATTAAAGCAGTACACGATGTGTCCTTGTGGCAAGAAAAGCTTATTGCTGCAATTAATTCTGAAAGCATAGATGACATAAATAAAATTACTTCTGAGCTTCCTTCAGTTGAAATTGCCGAGTTCCTAAATACCCTTGAAAATCCCGAAAGAAAAATTTTATTCTTCAATATTTATAATCCTTTAAAACAAGGAGAAGTTCTGGTTGAAAGCGACGAAAATGTTCAAACCATAATATTCCCGGATATAAGCAATGAGCGATTAATTGCTATATGCAAAGAATTAGAAAATGATGATGCAGCCTACTTAATAAATAATATTAAGCCAGAGTTTCAACATGAAATATTAGAATTTTTAAATCCTGAAAAAAAACAAAACATAATAAGCATACTTTCCTATCCTCAAGATTCTGCTGGCTCAATTATGCAGTCGGTGAAAATTAGCCTAAGAAGCAACACTACTGTTCAAACAGTTTTAAGATATATTCGAGATTTTGGCCCAATCCCAAACAACATTAACACTCTTTATGTGGTTGATGAATTAAATCGACTTCAAGGAGAAGTTCATATAAATGAATTAATTGCTCTTAAGCAAGATGACCAAATAAAACAATGTATAAAAAAAGACATTGTTTCCATAAATGCCAACACTGACCAAGAAGATGTTGGCAGACTTTTCTCAAAGTATGATTTAATTTCGGCACCGGTAGTAAATTTAAACAATAAACTAATTGGCCGAATAACAGTGGATGATATTATTGATGTAATTAGAGAAGAAGCTGATGAAGACTTACTAAGCCTTGGAGGAATAAAAGGTGCTGAGGATTTATTTGGCTCAATTTTCAACATGTCAATTAGAAGATTTACTTGGATAGGTGTTAATTTAATAATGGTCTTTTTGGCTTCTATTGTTGTTAGCTTCTTTGATGCAACCATTGAACACATTGTTGCTCTAGCCATATTAATGCCAATTGTTGCAAACATGGGTGGCAACCTAGGCTCGCAAACACTTACAAGTGTTGTAAGAGCTATGGCTCTTGACCAAATACAAGATCATAATAAAAAGTCTTTAATTTTAAAACAAATTGGAATTGGAATTTTTAGCGGAATATTTTGGGGCTTAATTGTAGGATCAATTGTATTTCTCTGGTTCAAGGATCAACAATTAAGCTTAGTAATTGCTAGCGCTATGACAATTAACTTAACTTTAGCCACATTATTCGGGGCAATAATCCCCATTACTTTAGATAAGTATAAAATAGACCCTGCTCTTGCTGGAGGAATTGTATTAACAGCCAGTACTGATATAATTGGATTTCTTTCTTTTCTTGGCTTGGCAACTTGGTTTATGATGTAATTCGTGCCCGAATTATTAGAAATTCAAACTACTGCTGAAAAGCTTAAGCCTATAATAATAAAACCTATTTTAGATATTAAATCATCAGAACATCTGCAACATTTTTTCAGAAATCAATATAACTTTAACTTCAATAATAATGTTTTAATAAAATCAAAAATTACAGACTTGATAAGGCATGGGAAAAAATTGTTTTTTAAAGTTAAAAACAAAAATAAAATTTTTTACTTAGAATCCCAATTTGGAATGACTGGTTCATGGTTAACCTTTAAAGAATTTACTAAAAAAAAGCACGTCCATTTACAAATTAAATTTAAGGACTTAATCCTAGGCTATCAAGACCCCAGAAGATTTGGTAGATTTTATTTGCTAACTGAGCAGGAATTTATAGATAAGACAAATGCTCCAGACCCATTTAATTGTAGTGATGGATTTAACCTGCAATGGCTCCATCCAAGAATAATCAAAACCAGTAGAGCTATAAAATCAATTTTGCTTGATCAAAATATTTTTCCTGGCATTGGTAACTATCTAGCAAGTGAAATATTATTTTCTGCAAAAATTTTACCAACTACAAAAGGTGTAAAACTTAGCAAAAAACAAATAAGTAAAATTTGCACCAGTACTAAATCGACATTGAAAAGACTTTATAAATATGGAGGCTTAAGCCTTAAAGACTACTATCAACCAGATGGAATGAAAGGCACTGTTAAAGGAGCCCTTAAAACATACCTCAGAGAAGATCAGAATTGTTTAAGAAAAAATTGCAAAGGGGTTATCAAGAAGGTCTATATTCAAAAAAGAGTTACTTATTATTGCCCAGAATGCCAAAAATAAAATATAATAAAGTAAAAATGAATATTTTATACCTATCTATCGCAGCTGTAATTGGCTGTCTTTCAAGATTCTCAATTGACCAGATCATAAGAACCTTACCAAGTAACGCTTGGGTAATTAGTACTATAATTGTTAACTTGATTGGATGTTTTGTAATTGGTTTTTTAAACAATAAAAATTTATTACCTAATAATCCGCAAATAAAAACTATTGTCTCAATAGGCTTTATTGGTTGCTTGACAACCTATTCTTCATTTACCAAGGATTTAATTGATTTATTTAGGGAACAAAGTTTTTTGCACTCATGTGCTTATGTATTAACCACAATTACCTTGGGAGTAATTATTTTTTTATTAGCTGAAAAACTTTCAAAAATGTTATTTTGAGTTTTTTTAGGCAGCTTTCTTCATTCCCCTTGCTACTTTTCGTTTATTTTTAAGCTCTTTTTTTCGAAGTCGTTCAGCTCTTTTTCTGCTGATTCTCTCTACATCTTGTTTGAAATATAAATCAGCCTCAAATTGCTTCACTAATCGTAAATGGTTCTTTTTTTTTGGCATATTCAACTCCTATCAAATACATTATACCTAATTATTATTATTGCTTTCTTTAAGAACTAGTAAATAAAACAACTAATTTAGTAAACTGGCTAAACATTCATATTTTATATTTAAACTTAACAAAGTTTTAATGACTATCTGTCAATTTGTATAAAATTTTAGTTATTCTAACTAAAGCCAACAAAGCTTAGCTTTTAAAGAAAATTATTATTAGTGAGGTTTTATTTATTTTTCAAAATGCACAACTTTACAGCTCACACTAAATACTGCCTTATTCTTTTCATCAACAGAAGGAATTTGTACTGTTGATCTCAATACTTCTTTGTATATAAATATTTCTGAGGCTGAATAAAATTTTTTATTATTGAAGGCTTTTAATATTCCAGTAATTTCTCTAGATTTATTATCTTTAAAAAAAAGACTGTAAGACAACTTATTAATTGGATATTGTAGTGCGAGTGTTTCGCCTGCTGAATTCTTAAATTGGTTTAGTTTAATTACATTTCCAGTACCATTGTATGACAACAGCCCTTCTCTATATTCTTTAAACACTGGTCCCTTAAAAGTATTTTCTTGGCAACTTTCGCTATTCTCATTTCCCCAGCTTTCACAAGATGCAAAATCAGAAGTTTTTTCCATTAATGGCTTTATTGTTTTAACAGCAAGACTACACTCCAAGTAAACGTTAGCTGTATTTTTTATATAATCAAAAACAAAATTAGTGTTAACTGCTTTTTCTTGCTCACTACAAGAAGCTAAGAAAATCAATATTAATCCCAAGGTTTTCATAATGTTAGTTTTCATTGTTATCATTATACACCTATTTTAAGATAATTTAATTAATTTTCACTTATATGATTTGACCATTTATTATTTGTGCTTAATAATTTTTTATGGGGCGGGGAAAATGGGGAAAAATTTATGGATATTTATACTACTGTTGTTTTTAATTTTAGTATCAACAAATCATCTAAATGCACAACAATTAAATTTGAATTACTTTACATGTGGACTAAATTCCACTGACTCATTATTAAATAATTTAAATAAAAAAACTAATCTTTTAGGAGTTAAAAGTGGTTTTGTTGGCCCCTCTTTTGTGAAAATTGGAGTTGTATCTTTAAAATTCAATGACAGAATTATAGGATCAAATGATGGAGACCCTGGAATTGGACTAACACAGCAAAGAGCGAATGATTGGGTCAACAAACACACTTATTCTTTAAAGCCTTTTTATGAATATTTATCTAATGGTAAAATTTTTGTTTCTTCTAACGTTGTATTTAAAAAAATTAGAATTTTTGAAGATCTTACATTCACTGATACAGGAAGACCGATAGGATACCCTACTGAAGATTGCAAATTACGAGATTGGACAAGGCATATAGAGCAATCTCTAATTGGAACAGATATTACTCACCTTCATATTGTTATACCAAGGATAACTAACTGTGCATGGCTTGGGCTAGCAAGTGGATTTTCATCTGTGTTAGGTGCATACACTACCTTCCAAAAGGGTGACACTGTAAGCCCATATATACTAAATCATGAAATTGGCCATGTATTTGGAATCTTTCACTCAAGCGCTACAAACTTTAACAACACTCTACAAAACTACACATATAATGAATATGGTGGTTTTGATGTTATGGCATTCCCTTACTCAAACACCCTAAATGCATCTCAAAGAATGAGAACCGGTTGGCTTTTTCCTGGTGAAGTAGATTCAACTACTTATCCAAATGAAAAAACCCCAGTAATTAGTGCCTCTGATACAGAAACAGAAAAAACTGTATATATAACTAATATAAATTCAAGTGATGACCACTGTACATTTGCTACTTGTAGCAAAGCATATAGACTTAAATCTTTCGAATACTCTAATTATGCTTATTTTCTTTCCTATCGAGGGGTACCAAGCAGCTTTGATGAGCAAACTACACCCATTTCTTACCCAAGGGTCTATATACACAAAGATCGTTACCCAATTATTGCAACAAATTCCTATAGACTAGCTAGCTTGGGACTAAATGAAATATTTGATTTTAAAATGTCAAATCAATATATCAATGATTTCTCTAATCGCAAGTACTTATATTATGAAGACCTATATGAGGTAACAGTACTTGAAACAACATCTCATTGGGCTAAAGTTAAAGTTAAAACTAAAGCTGTATGTAATAGAAATGACCCAACAGTTAATTTGATTAATCAAGACCATTTATTAGCTACTCACAGCCCTGGATCAATCTCTCATTTTGAATTTTCAATAACTAATAATGATGAAAGATTTTGCCCAATTAGAGAATTTAATGCAGAAGTAAGTTTTCTTCCAAGTTTTTATTCTTTCAACGGACCCAGCTCAACAGCAATTGAACCAGGCCAAACAAAAACAATTAAATTTATTTTTTACACACCTTTAGACATCTCTACGTTCAATACAGATCCAGAATTTGAAATTAAATTGTTTCAAGGTGGAAGTTTAGTTTACTCAGAAAATGGCGAGTGGAATATAAACACAAATAGTAACTGTGTTAAAATAAATCCAAAAATTGAGTTATCTCGAGAACAAAATTTTAATAATTTAGAACCTTTAGACTTTGCCAGGATAAACATTAAAATTACCAACCTAGACCAAGGATTCCCATCAAACTTGGCTTGTAACAATAGAAATATTAATTGGCAAATTAATACCAGCAGTGCAGCTTTTTTAATAACAACTGATCCAATAATTCAAAATAATACTAAATCAATTTCACCAGGAGAAAGCTTTGAATTCACGGCATATATTCAAGCACCTGTTGACACTTATAACTACCAAAACCAAATAGCTAATTTTAAATTTTTTGACAATAACACTGAGATAAACTCCTTATTCAAAACTATTACATTAGCAATACTGAACTTCGATATGGAATTATACATTAACAATAAAATTTCTGGGACAAATTATCAAAACGAAGTAAAAGAAACGATTATTGAAGGGGAAAAAGCAATTGTCCAGTTTAAACTTACAGCTGCTGCTACCGAAGATCAAACCATTTGCCTTAAAACAAAAGCTATAGATAATCCCTATGTTTCCGGAGGACAAATTAACAACAATGTTTCAGCCACTGCTGGGGCAGACTATTCTCCTATTGATGAATGTAAAACTATAGTTGCTGGTGAATCATCAACAAAATTTACTATTAATACCTATAATGATTTAAATGGAGAAGAAGTAAATGAGGTTATTCAATTTGAATTAGATTTGTCTGCAACCAATATATTATACGTAAACCAAAACGCAGTTAGCCACAAATTAATCATTGAGAACAAAGAAACTGGAAATGAATTCAAATTACGTACGTATTTACCTGGGCAAGATGGAAATCCATTTGATGAATTTATGATTAGCTGGAATGTTAAAAACTGGAATTCTTATATAATAGAATATTCAGATGATTTTTTTGTTAACCCCAATAACCCAACTTGGTTGGTTCTATATAATTACCCTCAGTTTCGAAGAGTGCAACTAAGTAGTGACCCAATAGTGAGCTCGCAACAGGTTATCGAAAATTTTATTGGAGTTACAGATTCCAACAGCAGCCCAGGAAGAATTTATAGAGTTATTGATACACACTCAATAGACGACTAATTTTTTCTAAAATAATCTATAGTAGCAATATTAATTACTCTTTAATAGGTAAAGTATTTCTTCCAGGCTTAACCACTGGCTTTAAACCAGCTTTTAGTTCTGAAGACTTAACCCAATCAATTGTAAATTCAACTTCGTCAGCAATCCAAAAATTTCCATCTCTAAATGTATAATAGTTTAAAATTACTATAAATCTATTGGCACTGGCGAACCTTGTATCTTCTCCAATATATTTTACATTAAAAAACCGGACATCTATGCTAACATTTGCCCTATTCTTTTTTAAATAATATTCCTTTAATATTTTCTCTTGCTTAGCTAATTCATCACTTATTAAAACTGCAATTAATGCTTTCTTGGACTTTGTTGAATTACTAGAAATAGCCAAAGAATTAAAATCTAGTTCTTTTGTTATTTTTTCAGAATTAGAAAAACTAACAAAAGAAAGTATTAATAAAGTTAAAATATAATTATTGAATTTTGACATAATAAAATATCCCTCCAAAGCTTTCTCTATAAAAGTTATATTGCAACATCCTGTTTTAAGCAACATGAGGGGTCCAGAAAGCCAGTTCCTCTGAGGTGCTGCTAATATATTTTCAACAATTCCCAAGTATAAAAGCAGAGCTATAGGTCACTGACTAGAGATTTATGATCTCTTTTATCAAATTTGTTAACTTCAGTGTTTCTTTTGGGCTGAAGCCATCTTCAACACTCCACAAAGATGACAAACAACCGAATGAGAAAGCAAATTTCAGAAATCTGTTTAGATCGACTTTTAATAGTTTTGTTATTATATTTGCTTGAGTAAAAATTCTGTCTTTAGATATTATATATGAGGACATATTGGGGGGATTAAACAGTATATTTACAGCGTCGAAGGAACTTTCACCAATTAAACCTTTTGGGTCAATGGCCAACCACCCACTATTTTGATCGTATAATATATTTTGATGATGGATATCCCCATGTAGCACAACTTCATTTTCTGGACTTTGAAGTAGTTCTAATGCTATATCAGCTCCGAGATCATATATTGAATTATCTCGTTTCCGATCAATCAAGGCGGAAAATCTTTTCATAAGAGGAGTCAAAGTCTTTGGGAAGTTTTTACTTTTAGCATGATGCAGCTTCACTAAGACACTACAAATTATTTCAGTTGCTTCTGAGTCATTACCCTTAACAACTTTTTCAACGAGGTTTTCGCCATTAATAAAATCTAGCAAATGTGCCTTTTCATCGTACTCAAAAAGAGTCGCAGCACCATTTCCATTAAAGTAGTTTAGTGTCGTAGCTCCATTAATCTCATCTTTTTGTCCTATTTCACTCAATATTTTGAGAGCAAGACTCTTGCCATTTTTATGGACTTTGTAAACATCGCTTGTAAATGTGGAAGCAATTTTATGTGGATCCGATAAATTCCATTTTTTTAAGTAATTTTTTAGCATTATTCTTTAGCTCAAAATTTAATATCTGCGTCTCTACGCCAATTGGCAGTAGTCCCCAGCTATCCTGACTATAGACAAGAAAGCATGCGTTTTAAAGCGGACTATTTAGAGAAATATGACTAAAAGTCGCTTCTCACGTCGTGTTAGTTCAAAATCCGAGCTTTAAAAGGTAAGGTATTTTGTCTAGCATGTAAATAAGCTGGGAGTTCCTGCCATGGTGCAGGCGGAGCCAGACATTTGATTTTGGATAAGTAATGAGTATGAAATGTGGAATTGTAATATTCGATGATTTTACAGATATCGATTTCTTTCTTCCTTGGGATATCTTAAATCGTGTTCGTACACTTTTAAAAAAAAATTGTTTAGAAGTAGTGATAATAGGAGAGAAGGCAGAACATGTCTCTAAATCTGGGCTAAAAGTTCCTACAACTGGTGGGCTAGAGGATATTCCCACAATGGATGCAGTAATATTCTGTAGTGGCCCCCAAACACGAACTCTATGTAAGAACTCTAGTTTTTTAAAAAAGATAAAGATAGATCCTCGCAAGCAGCTTGTTTCTGGAGTTTGCTCTGGATCTTTATTCCTTGGAGCACTTGGAGTTCTTAAAAATAAAAAGGCGACCACTTATCCAACCGCCAGAAACATGCTGAAAGAATTTGGCGCTGATGTTGTTTCAGAAGCCTTTGTGAGCGAAGGAAATATTTGTACATCTGCCTCATGTCTTTCTGGACAATATGTTGCTCACTGGGTGATCTCTAAATTAGTGGAGGAAGCAAGCGCGAATAAAATCTTGGAATCAATTCAACCTCTTCAAAGTCACTAAATAATGAGCTGCTGGCTTGCTTCTAAAGTTAGGACTTTTTGAAATTTCGGCGGTCAAGGGGCGCCCGTGACTTGATCGTCAAAAATCCCTAAGTCTATGGGGAACTACTTTGCTTCAATATTAGAGTTTCTGGTAAATCTTTTTCCTGTGTTTGATCAGAACAATCGTAACGATTTTCTTTTTTGGATTAATTCTATACAAAATTCGGCAACTTTTCGCCCTTTTTCAACATTGCATAGGTCCTGCTTTGAGACACCTAAGATTTCAGCCATTATTACCTGACTTAGCTCTTGTGATTTGCGATATGACAGCAAAACATTGGCAAAGCTAATATGGCCTGTGACCTTTCTTATTTGGCATGTAGCTCGTATTCTTTTGTTTTAAGAGTGAAAAAAACTTTTAAGCTCTTATTTGATATATTTTTTTTGCTCGGCAACTTTAGATTTTAATTCAGAATTACTTAATCTAGCGCAAACGTTTAATCCTTTTAGAAATTCTCTCTTAACCCTGGCTAAACTTTGACCACTATATTTTATTACAGATTTTTCGTTCTTGTATGCCTTGTTAGTGTTACTAATTGCAGAAATCAAATAATCTTCTAAAAGTAGTTTTGCATTACCATTAGTTAACGGAGTTGCCTGATAAGCTGATGGATTTTGAGCTGAATTTAATCTAATTGAATAGCCTTCAACTTTATTAAGCTTTCCCGAGTTTGCTCTTTGAGAGGCTGGCATTCTTGATGCAATCCTTCTAGAAAAATTAGTTTTAACAAAAAAATCAAAGCTGCCTGTTTTACCAGGAATTTTCACTGAATACCTAAAGCTGTTTTCATTATTATTTTTACTTGCTAGTTTCCTACCATTATTTAAACTTTGCTGATCAGTAAAATGTGGAACAAAATAAGATTGTCCATTATCTGCTGTATAAATTATAAATCCTCTTTGGCCACTTTTGAATCCAGGAAAAGCTAACAAATCAACATATTGACCACCAGCCATTAACTCAAAAGTTTTAGGTACTCCATGAGCAGGCTCAACGTAGTGATGTGACCGAATAGATTTAAAGCACTTAATATGATTTTTAAAATTAGCAGATGTAAAAAATGTAAAACACAAAGATGATATTAATAAGAAAAATTTCATTACATCTTTTATTATTAAAAAATTCTCGCCAATATGAAACTTTTAATTTTTGGCGATTAATAAAACTTTCGTCAATTTTATCTATCAAAGTGGCAATCTATTGGATTACCCCGCCACCAAGACAAATATTTTGATCATAAAACACCACTGATTGACCAGGAGCAATTGCCCTTTGAGGATCTTCAAATAATACTCTCACACTTTGATTATCAATTTTAGTAATTTCACAAGCTTGATCTTGTTGTCTATATCTAATTTTAGCAGAGTATTTTTTTGTAAAATCAATTGTTTCAATATCTACTAACCAATTGCAGTTTTTAGCTATTAACTCTTGTTTAAATAAATATTTACTTTTAGTACCCCTAGTAACAAATAACTCATTAGAGGTTATATCTTTATGGTAAACAAACCAAGGCTCCCCTGCTCCACCTAATTTTAATCCATGCCTTTGGCCAATTGTATAGAATGCTAATCCGCTATGCTCACCAACAACTAATCCATTTTCATCTAAAATCTTGCCTTTCTTACCTTTGAGATAATTACTGACAAAATTTGTAAACTTCCTCTCACCAATAAAACAAATTCCAGTACTATCTTTTTTATTGGCATTAGCCAAGCCAACTTTATTAGCTATTTCTCGCACTGTACTTTTTTCCATACAACCTAAGGGGAAAGTAACTCTTGGCAAAACTTGTTTATTAATATCATACAAGAAATAGCTTTGATCTTTATTTTCATCAACGCCTTTCATTAATTTACTATTTTCTATTCTGGCATAATGGCCAGTAGCTAACACATCAAATTTCAGCTCATTCAAAAGTCTAAATAAATGTTTAAACTTGATTTCTTTGTTACATAAAATGTCTGGATTCGGAGTTCGACCAGCCTTTAATTCATTTAAAAAATGAGCAAAAACTTCATCCCAATATTCTGATGCCAGATTCACTGTATGATAATCAATTCCAATTTTATGGCACACACTTTGCACGTCGCTAAAATCTTCTGCAGAAGAGCACTTACTAGGTTCCGGGTCCTTATCCTCATCCCAATTTTTCATAAATACAGCTGTGACAGACATACCTAATTCCTTAAGAATCCAGCCAGTAACTGAGGAATCAACTCCCCCAGATATTGCTAACAAAATTTTTTTATCTTTATTCTTTTCTGCCCAGTTAATTAACTGTGGAGGAATTAGCTTTTTTATACTCATACCAACAACTTATTAATTAGTAACGCATTTCTTCAAAACATCAACCAAGTGATCTACATCAGCTTTTGAATGGAAAATCCCGAAAGAAACTCTAAATATATTTTTTGCCCGTTTAGGATTTAAGCCTATGGATTTTAATAGTGGAGTAATTTTATAAGAGCTAGACAAACAGGCCGAACCTCTAGAAATAGCTATTCTATATTCATCAAGCTTTATTAAAAAAACATCTCCATTTATTGATTCATCAACCTCAATATTAGTAAAGTTTGAAATTTGATCACAATTAAATAAATTAACTAGGTTAATATTTTCTATCGATAAAATTTTTTCGCAGAAATAGTTTTTTAACTCACTATTATGATTTAAAATTTTTGCTTCTGAATTATGCCAATACTCTAAAGCAGTCTTTAATGAAATAATAGCTAGAGTATTTACCGTGCCAGCCCTTAGCTGAGTTTGCTGACCTCCTCCAAGAAGTAAAGGTTTAAACTTTACTGATTTTTTAATCAACAATGGAGCCACTCCCGTTAAAGCACCTATTTTATGACCACTAAAAAAAAAGCAATCAGAATACTGAAAATGGTTACTTAACATTTCTACTCTTGGAATCTTACCAACAAGTTGTGAACCATCAACTACAACTTTATCAGAATTAACATCATTAATTCCGGAAAAGATGTTCCCTGTCTCATGGCTAATTGGATTTATATAGGCAACATCATTTTTTTTCTCCGACTGAAACCTTCCATTAACATCAATATTAATTAAGCTTGCAGATATATCTTTATTAATTAACTCCATAAAACAACTATGTGCGCTAACACTTATGCCTTTGGTTTTTAAATATGAAAAATTCTCCTTAAGAGTTTGGGCTGCTTCAGTAGCACTAGAGCAATAGATTATTGAGTAATCTTCTCTGCTGATATTAAAGTATTTTAAAATTACTTCAGTGGTTTCTTCTATTAAAGATTTAGCTTCTCTGCCGAAATAATGAGAGCTTGACGAATTGGCGATTAAGTTATCTTTTCCAAGCAAAGCTCTTAGATGTGTTTTTACACAATCCAAAGTTGGATATGTAGACATACAATCAAAATATCCACTTAATGATTTATTGGCTTTTGATTCACTCATGACGAATATGCATTGTACAAATTAAGCCAATTGAATCAAACAAAAAGCGACATAATAAGAACTTATATATTCTGCTTAATTAATTTTTTGCTTTAATTCTTCGGAGCACTTACCTTTATTATTCAACTTCCCAATTACCAGCCTTGCAGTAGTTCCAAGCAGTATAACATTATATTCTAATTGCTTTCTGAACTGAAATCAGCTTTCAACATGCATTATATGCGTTTCCGCCATTTTTTATTTTAAAATGTGATCAATGTTAATAGTCTTAGTCTCTGCTTTTTTGAATGGAAACTAACTTCTACTAAGTAAATATTTCTGTCCTAAAACCACGTTAAGCTTATTCTTTTTTTTCATATCAGAATATACAGAATCACGATACATATTATGCCTGGGGTTAGTAGTCCATTTTATTTCATAAAAATTCAGAAACGATTTTTCATTCACCAATAGATCCACTTCTCTTTGTTTATTATCTCTATAAAACCAAATTGATTATGATTAGGAAAAAGTTTTTTTAAACATATTGTTTTTCCAGTTTGCCTTGAACCTGTTAATACTAATATTGGAAAATCAGTATTTAACTTTTTTAAGCGAGATGAAATATCTCTATCCAGGTTTACATTAGGCTTTGTTGATTTAGTTATTTCAGAATTTGAATCAAAATCTATCTAACTGGTTTTTATGATAAGGCTGTTGCAATAAATTTAATTGGTTTTTATTTTAAATTTATTAAATCAAGTAGTTCGCCAGAATAGAGTTTTTTTGCTTTTAATGAAAACACATACAACAAGTAAAATTAAATTATTGCACCATAATATCAGTGACCTTAATGTTTTTAAGCTCAGTTTGATATTCTAATCTATGCAAGCGATTTGATGGAAAGCAGAAGCTTTCCTTATAACTAGCAGAGACAAGAATTCTACCTAAATAATTGTAAATTGAATCTTCTGACTCTCTTACTTCAATATCGATTGCGTAAACTATATTTCCAAGTTCAATATAATAATCATCATCTTTTAGAGGATCATTCTTTAATTCAGATGGCTCTTTAGACTCCACTTCAGTAACCTTTATTTTCCAAGCATAAACTTTACCAATATGCTCTTTTAATTCATCTAGGCTATCATAATCACCTTTTTCTCCACCATATTTTCGTTGAGCGGCTGAACCTTCTTTAAGCAGTAAGTTGAAAACTTCATATTTATTATTAGTAGCAGCTTGGATTAAATCAAACACTACTTTTTCAGCATCGTTTAAATCTTTACGATCTGGCTGCCTAGAACATCCACCAAGAAAAAGAAAGAATAACAAAAAGCCAATAAATAGCTGAGAGCACTTAATTTGTGAAGAAGTATTCATAATAACAATCAATGTAATAATTATGTATATATATGTCTACAATGAAATAACCTATTAGATTCGCTAACATTTTAAATTAATAGGTATAGTTTATTTTAGTAATAAAGCTGTTGCGATATATTTAATTGGTTTTTATTTTAATCTGTCCAAGCAAGTAGTTCACCACTTAATGGATTAGCAGCTACTAATTCGCCAGTAAATTCATCTACTGTTTGAGTTGTCTCTACATACCACTGAGTAAAGGTTCCAACATCCACATTAATTGAATTTATATCTACTATAAAAGATTGATTTTGTGATGCAGTAATGTTATCTAGGATTATATGCCACATTCCAGTTTGTGGACTAAAAGCAAGTATTCTGTATGGAAATTCAGCCGGATTAAACATTAATGTACCAACAGAAACTTCTAATAAGTTTTGGCTATTATTTTTTACAAAAGACCAACAGCCAGCAGCTTCATTAGCCTCATTGGCACCAACTGGCACACTACAAGCAGATTCAGCTACGCTAATACTGTCTTCAACAAATCCCCTACGAGACTGAGAACAGTTGGCTAACATTAGTAAAGCAATAATGATTAAAAAGGTATTGTAAAAATTTTTCATCTTACTATATTAGATGCATATTCCATGCCAAACCTATTAAACTTATTAATTACAACAACTTACCTATGCTCACCTTAACAATTTTGTATAATTAAATCAGATATTTACATTTATAATAGGATATTCTACACCTATAACCCTGTAAACTACTGAAACTAATGAGCTTTTACTATGATGACTATATTTGCGGTATCATGTATGGTTTATGGACAAAAATGTTAAATTATAGATTATTCAAAGCGAGTATTCATACATAAAAAACCTTAAGATAGCGCAAAGCATTATTTTTTTTTACCTTTATATTAGAATAGTTACTTAAATCAGCTTAAATTGTTAGGTGTGCCGTTAGAAAATGGTACTTATATATATATAAAGGAGATTATTTAATATGTTAAAAAACAAAATTGCAATGGTATTTGCAGCGGCACTATTGTTTGCCAATGCTCAAGCTATGGAATGGAGTTTCTACCTTGGCGGTGAAGCTTTATACCATATGGGAACAACAGAAAAAGGATTAACTGAAGAAGACTATGACGGATTTGCTTATGCACCTAAAGGTACATTTGTATTTCAATTTACTGACTTCGCATTAAGCGTTGGTGGTGGATATAGATTTGGTGAATATGAAACTGAAACTACTGCCGTTACTTCTAATTACGAAGGCGCATTTATTGAAATCGCTCCAAGATTCAGACTTGGTGGTTTTCAAGTTGGACCAATGATTGAAGCATTTTTCAGTAAAGACTTAGCTTCCCCTATATTAATCGAAAGAGAAGAAGTTGCTGGCTATGCTGGTATTTCTGCACTTTATGATTTTGATCTTGGTGGAGTAAGTTTAGCTGCTGGTTTAAAAGCTGTTACTGATGTAACTCTTCATGATTTTCAATCTACCCTTGTTGGCTTAGACCTTAAGCTTGGAATTCCATTATTTACTAGTGGCGTGAAAACACCTGTTGTAGAAACTCCAGTTGTAAACGTACCAGTTCCTGCACCAGTTGTTGCTGCTCCAGAACCAATAGTTGATCAAAGCATCACTTCTGAAGGAACCACAGTTAACTTAAGTCTAGGAGAAGGAAGAATTAAATTTGCTTCTGGAAAATGGAATCTTAATTCAACTGCCACTTCTTTTCTTGATACTTTAGCAGGCGCTCTTTCTTCTAACAGCAACCTTTTTGGTAGCGTTATTGTAAATGGCCATACTGATAAAATGGGTAAAGACACTTACAACACTTGGTTATCTAACAAAAGAGCCAATAGCGTAAAAGACTACCTAGTGAGCAGAGGCGTTTCTTCTTCTCAAATCGATGCTATGGGTTGGGGTGAAGAACAACTTTTAGACATGGGTAATTCTAGAGATTCTCACGCTGCTAACAGACGTGTAGACATTTCACTTAAAGATGTTACTGATATCAACCAAGTTAAGTTGTTATTAAACAGCATTTTATAATTTAAAGTTTAAACTTTAGATAAACAAAAAAAATCCCATGTTTCTCAAGCGCTTGAGAAACATGGGATTTTTTTTGTTTAAAATTGCAACTAAACCTAACACAATTCTAATCATTAAACCTTAGGGAGTTAAACCGAAATAATGCTAAGATGCCCTCACAATGAACTCTTTTAAAAAAATAATATTAACCTTATTTATTATTCAAGGATCATTTGCTTATTCTGTTGATGTTTTAACTTTTTTACCAGAAATAGCTGTTAGTTATGAATTGCCAAATAAAAAAAACACGCTGGTAACGAATACTCCTTCAGAAAAAGAAGAATATAAGTTTGAAAACATCCAAAAAAAAAGCGTATCTTTATATTTAGACAAGGATTTAAAAAACAATAAAAAAATATATTTTAGTAAATTAATTACTCATGTGTTTTTCAATATCTATAGTCCTGAACACAGGTCCTCAAGATTTAACTGGAAAGACCTAGTCAAAAATATCCGCATCAGAAAAAATACAGATGGTACCATTCAAAAATCATTTTATTTGCAAAAAAATGACCTAAATTGCTTAACTTCATATAATTTACAAGATGTAAATCAAAAACCTAAGTTTACTGATATTGTGTATAGTAATTGCCAGTTCAAAGTAAAAATTAACGGCAAAAAAACAATATTAAATTTTCAAAATAATACTAATCCTGATATTGAATTTTCAATCGATCAAAACGCCAAAATTACACTATTAGATTATTAATTTTATATTATTTAAACTTCACTGGAACCGGCTGCGGACGAGCTATAGCGAGTGAACAAACACATTAGTGTTTGACGCTTTGACCGGACACAATTAATTTACTTTTATCCCTTATTATTTATCACTTTTAAACTTCACTGGTACCGGCTGCGGACGAGCTATAGCGAGTGAACAAACACATTAGTGTTTGACGCTTTGACCGGACACAATTAATTTACTTTTATCCCTTATTATTTATCACTTTTAAACTTCACTAGAACCGGCTGCGGACGAGCTATAGCGAGTGAACAAACACATTAGTGTTTGACGCTTTGACCGGACACAATTAATTTACTTTTATCCCTTATTATTTATCACTTTTAAACTTCACTGGAACCGGCAGCGGGCGAGCTATAGCGAGTATTCAAAACACGAAT